>JAESFT010000134.1_pt1 | contig 91665 bp, 70 predicted proteins | sample 9269451 | NCBI WGS metagenome assembly JAESFT01 (sample SAMN14502557, study PRJNA617106) | algae metagenome | isolation source: Scytonema hyalinum WJT4-NPBG1 and co-occurring heterotrophs from well... | place: USA: Mojave Desert, Joshua Tree National Park, California | collected 2006-05-25 | reverse complement strand
GATCGCTGCCTTTATCCCCCTACTTAGTATATCTGTACCACTATTTCACATCTCTACTTACCACTTTGTCAATATTTAGATGCGTTTGCCCTGACGATCGCTTGACTTTCAAGACAGTCGCTACAAATTACTGACCTCAATCTCAATCGGCTACGTTCCTTTTTGGAGAATTCCGTTTAACTGCTTTTGACACTCCCCACGGCTATCAAAACATCGCTACGCTCGTTTTGATTTAAAGCCGGGGAATTCTTCGCTCAACGTCGCAACTTGCACATGCCTGGGTTGCCCCCTTCGGGTATGCCTTCGGCACGTCTTCGACGAACGCAGTCGCCTAGGTCGGGAAACTTTCCTGCAACGCTGTCTCACCAAGTAGCGTAGTGGTCGCGACTCCCCAAGCGTTACTTCCCGGATGCCCTCCGGTAGACTTTGCTTTAGACAAAATATTGATGGCTGCATTCACATCTCGTTGTAGCACCGTTCCGCAATGAGGGCAATTATGAGTTCTTGTGGACAGTCCTTTCTTAACAGTTTGTCCACAATTACTGCATTTTTGCGATGTGTAATGAGGTGGCACGCTCACAACTTTTGTATTGAATTTCAAAGCAAAGTAATCAATCCAACGACGAAAAGATGTCCAAGCCACATCATTAATTGACTAGTGTTTTACCATGGGGACTAAATGCTACAGACCGTACGGGATTGATGTGTCCCTCAAGAATATCTAGGCATTGACCAGTGTTCAAATCCCATAACCGTACATTGCATATTGCGGCGGGACTCTTCCTTATAGTAGGAGAATTGTTTTGGCGCTTGGGTATTTTTCTATTTTGTTTGACGGCAATAGCGATGATTCTTGAGTCTTTTCGTTAGAACATCAAAAGATTTTGCCAATTTGTCTAGCTTTATATTGCCTTGGGCTGCTCCTTACCCAGCCTAGGGTTGTCTTTATAAGGAGATTCAACTGTGTCAAATAACAAAAGCAGCCAACCAGGGAAAGAGATACTTTCCCCTGTTCTCGTCATCTTAGTTGCTGGATCGCTCTCTTTGGCGATTGTGGATAAAGACAACCGCCCTGCTTACTTCGACATTGTGAAGATTGCCATCGCCTGTTCCTTTGGCTCCATAAAATCGCCAGGAAATAGGGAAAGTAGCAATACTCTAGAAGATTCAGATAACTCAGATACTCAGAACAGCTCTACTAACCGAGAAAAGTCTAGCCCTACTAAAGATGAGTCCTGATACCACATCTACACCTAATGGTAATATCCTTATAGGCTCATAGATACTGCCTGCATTACATACCTTATCAGAGTCATCGTTGTATTTTTCCAATGAAAACTGCTACAACTGTTTAGCAGAGATAAACAGCGTGAGACTATTCAACGGCATATGTTGCTTGCTCAAAAACGGAAGTATTTTTTAATTCTGTTTTTTTTGCAAGCAGCAGTGAGGAAAAGCTATAACTAGCTCATGTTTAGTGACTTAATCACACAAGAAGCTAAACTTGCCTTCGATAGTCTCTTTTAATGAGACAGCATTTATATGTCATGCTAGCGCAGTCTCTGCTTTGTAATTTAAGGCTGGTGGGTGAAGAGAGTGATGAATCAAGCTGACACCCCAGACAATGGGGATTTTGTTGAACCCCTAACAACGAGCAATTCGCTGCAACCGGAGCAGGTGAGTTGTCCATTTTACTCAGTTAACAAGAGTGAAAACACTGCTGTTGTTAAGCAGCCACTACTGGCACCAACAGAAAACAAGCAGTGCGAAAGCGAAATTGCATCAGAACAAGATGCACAGCAGCAGGACTGGGTTGCAGAGCCTAACAGCAAAAAACAAGAACTCATAGACGCTGAATTCCAGAAATTGCTGGAGTTGAATGAAGAATTACGTTCTGCCAATAACGACTTGTATGAGACAGTAGAGGAGCTAAAAGCTACCTTAACTGAACGGGAGGTGGCTTTGCAGTGGCAGAAAAAGCGCTCAAGTGTGACAGAGTCGATGCTTAACCAACAAACTCAGGAACTTACTGCATCTCAAGAGCAAGTAAATTCCTTATTTCAACAGTTGGAAACTGCTGTGCAAACAGTTCAGCGCCAGGAAAGTTTGATTTCAAATTACAAAACGCAGCTAGAAATTAGCCAACAACGCCTTGCTCAATTAGAGCGAGAATGTACGCTGATGAAATCTAGCTGCAACGAACAGTCTCACCAACTCTTGCAATCAGAAAACTCTTGTCGAGAGCTACGGACGAGGCTGATGCGACAACAACGCCAGACCCTACAATTTAAAGCAGCTTTGGAAAAGTGTCTGGAGACACCTGTCCCTAGCTACGATTCCCTTGATAATAATGATATAAGCAGCAGTCAAACAAGACCATCTAAGCACTCTAGCTTTTTGTTTTGCCAAGCGCAACCGATTCGACCTTGGTCAGCCCAAGCAGAACCTGAATTTTTTACCGATAGTGTAGATCATCCTTACGGGGAAACGACCGCATCACCTCCACACCAATGGGATCATTCCATACCCAATCCCTCGTCTACTTGGGATACGACAGATTCAGAAGAAACATTTACACAAACGCAACCAGTTGACACACCACAACCAGACATTGAAACAGTTTCATCTTTGGGTTCAGCAAGCTTAGAAGAGCAATTGGATGGTGTGCTGCAAATGTTCTTCGTTGCTAATCCTGTGCCCACATCTGCACAACCTCCTGCTGAAAAAGATGCAACCAGTACCTTGGCGTCTGAAGCTATTTGGGAAACTTCTGTAATACCCCTGATGGATGAACCAGAAACTGCTCAAACATCACTAAGTATTGATTCTCCAGAGGAAACTGAGGACTATTGGATACAAGTATCGCAATTGTCATCTGTGGAATTGTCAGACAATACTGACTCTCAAGAGCCAACCAACTACGATAGCAACTCCAACTCTCCCTCCCCAGTGCTTTACCCGCAGCGTTCACCCAAGCGGCGAAAGTCATTGGCTGCTGTGGAGCTACCAAATTTTAGACCAAAGAGTCATTAGTTAAAAATTTTTAACTAATGATCAACTAAGTACAGAATTTCACAAGTTCGTAAGGAATTAATTTCAGAAAGGCTCTGCGTTACTCCCTTCGGGTATGCCTACGGCACGCTACGCGAACACCAGTCGCCTGCTGTCGGGAAACCCTACCAAGAGCGCTGGTTCACTGCGCTGACTCCGCGTCCCTCTGCGTTTTAAAACGCTACGAATTAATGCAAAGCTGTACTAAGAATTCAGACCACAGAGTAGGAACCCAGAAGGTTATTTTGAGTTCTGCGTTCTACATTCTGTGTTCTTCTCAAAAATGACAAAGGACTAAATGGCTTTCGGCTTCTGAAGTCTCGTTTCTGATGTAACTTGAGCTACTGAATTTTGGGGACGTGCAATACCTGTGGTGAGAGCATAGCTAATCGCTAATAGCCGTAACCACAATGCCGGATATCGAGGTTCCAACCAAGGACCGATTCGATGAACAAAGCGTGGGAACCATCCACTGAGCAAAGTGCTGACAAGAGCATGGCGACTGAAGTCAAAATAGTTGCCAGTCCATCTCAGTAAATCCTTAGTACCCGCAAGTTCCCAAATCCACAGTAGCAATGCAGGATTGTTCCAAGCTGCTTTGAGCGCTAGCCGATTAAAGGTCAACCAATCGAATCTATCTTTAATGAAATTATCTGCCACCTCTAGAGGTTCATCTGCCAACAGCCCAAAAAAGTTGTTGAGCATAGAGTTGATTCGCTGGGGTGGTATAAATTTATCAGTAGGAACCATCATTCCTTTGGAAAACATCCAAGTGACGGCAATATTATTTTGAAAGGCGCGAATTTGGTTCAAATGCCGGAAACTCAGCAAGTCATGTTTGAGGGCGGTATCTAAAAGAGTTGTCAAGCGTTCTAGGTTGCGAACCAAAGAACCAAAGCCAGTGAAAACTAAGGGAGACTGGAGTGATGCTGCATCGCCGATCGCTATCAAACGGTCAAAAGCAACAGTGCGATCGCGACTCCCCACACTAAAATGCCCTGGTATATATCCAAAAGTTGGCTTTTTCCACACTAGCTGATCCAGATCGCAGCGGCGGTACTCTGGCAAAATCGTGAAAAAGTCTTCGTACATCTCCAGCAAGGAACCGGGGTTTTTGGGATTGACTTGGTGGTAATGAAATAAATAAATCGTTAATTCTTCATCTGCGCCAGGAAACAACTCCCAAATCAACTGCCTTCCTCGCGAGATATCCCCATGACTGTATAGCACGTCGCCATACTGAGAATCCCATACTCCCGGTTCAAATCCCCGCTCAACCACTGCTCCCACAGTTGGGCAAACACTGTCGAAAGCACGACCGCCATTCAATTGCCATGCAATTGGTGAAGCGGTTCCCATCGCATCGACTACCAGTCGCCCACTCACTTGCTTCTGTATTTGACTGGTTAAATCCTTGACAGTAACAACAACTTGTGATTCATATACATCTACCTGCATGAACTCTGTCTGATCCCAAATTTCACTGCCTGCGGCTCGCAGCTTTTGCCCACACATTTGCAACCATTTCTCAGAATCTAAAGCCACATTTAGCACTGTAGGGGTGTGTAAAACAGGCGCTTTTAGGTTGCTGGGATTATTAGCATCAAAAAATTTATTAAATCCGTCTTTGTACTCCCGTGCAATAATCGATTCGACTTCTGCAGTCGTCACCAAACCCAAGTTGAGTAAACTTTGAATTTCATCGCGGGAAATATTCCATTCTCGGTTCATTCGCCCAAAAGGCAATCGTTCTAACAGCAGCACTCGATAGCCCAGTTTTGCCATGACTGCTGCATGGATAACCCCAAGCGCCCCGCCGATGTAGATGAGGTCGTATTGGGGATGCAGGGGAGAATTAGTATCTATGCTCTCCTGTGCTTGACTTGTATGGGAAAACACGACCTGACGCGGCTGCTGGGGATTTCGCACACCTTCGCGCCATCTTTGCTCCCACCAGTAGGCTCGCTTCAAGTCATATTCGCCGTTGGGCATTTTTTGAAAATATTTAACAGTCAGGGGGTAGTAGGGAGCAAGCGCCTCAAAAATTGATTGTGCAGACAAATCTAGCGTTGGAGGTTCAGGGTATTGATGGGGGAAGCGACTTCTCAACCCAGTGGTGAGCTTTTTAAGAATTTGTTGCTCTTTGGGAAAGGGTTTATCTGCCCAACGGAACGCTTTTAAATACGTGGTTCGCTGCACTGACCAGATGAAGACAGAAAGTTCAACTGCTAACTTTTCCGAAATAGTCCCACTACTAGTTGTAGTATCAGAAACTCTCAAGCGAAAGCCTTGCGGAGTGAGTACTTTTTCTCCAATTCCTGGTTCAAAATCAGTATGTAGCCAGTCGCATACAGCTGTTGTCTCGGGAGTAGGGATTTCTAGGTAAAGAATCTCTTGCATTTTTTTCTAAAATCTCCGATAAATCTATAAATTAAGACCGATTTAACAAAGGAATAAAGTATGGTAAACTCCGCCCTATCGGTTGAATGAAAATTCAGTAAAGAAATATTAAGAGTTTCTCACATTTATTGTTCATTCTTTGTTTTTGTAAACGCACGCCATGAATTATCCCATCCCAGACAGTCCACAAGAAATCGTTGCCTTAAGACAAGAGCCGATTGATGAAGAACTGGTTGCTGCCGCGATCGCTGGTGTCATCAAAATTGTTCGTTCTCAGGGCCAATCCTTAGAAGAGTTAACCGCCCAGTTGCTAGCTGACGATAGCCTGCTAGATCTACAACAAAGACGCTGGCTGAGCCAACTCGTTGCTCAAGCATGGGAAAGTTTCTCGTAAGAGGGGTTAGTAGGTAGTCGTGAGCAGTGAGTGGTTATTAAACAACTAACAACCAACATACAGTGAATTCTTCAACCAAATTGCCAATCACCTTCGTGGTGTGGGAGTTTCAATAAATTGTCTGGGATTGGCAATTGGACTTTTGAAAGAACTCATAACCAGAGAACTCAGAAATCAGAACTCAGAACGAGAGCATAAATCAGAGGAGACGTTGAGAATTCTCCGCAGCGCTAGTGCGCGACTTGGCGGATGAGTTTCAACTCGAAGTACTCAAAGCCGCTTCAGCTTGAGAGTGCAACAGAAGACCATATTCCAAACCTTCTACCACTGCTTGATAAGACGCCTCCAAAATATTGGTGGAAACACCCACCGTTGTCCAGCGTTGATGACCGTTACCCGACTCTACCAAAACCCGGGTTTTCGCTCTTGTCCCCGTGTGTCCGTTGAGAATCCGGACTTTATAATCTGTCAACTCAAACTCAACCATTTGGGGATAGAAATTTATTAAAGCCTTGCGTAAAGCCGCATCCAAAGCGGCAACAGGTCCGTTTCCTTCGGCAGCTTCTAGAATATCTTTACCGTTGACAGCGACTTTTACAGTGGCAAGAGCGTTAGAAGTTTCTTTGCCCTCAACCAAGTCACAATGGACTTGGAAACCTTTAATTTCAAAGAAAAGCTGGCGACTGCCTAAAGCTTGGCGCATCAACAACTCAAAACTTGCCTCCGCCGCCTCAAATTGAAATCCTTCGCTTTCTAAAACTTTGAGACGTTGCAAAATTTGCCCTGTTGTGGGGTTATTTTTATCGAGTTCAATCCCAAAAGTGCGTGCCTTCGCTAAAACATTACTCATGCCAGACTGTTCAGAAATGACAATACGGCGACGGTTTCCGACTCGTTCCGGTTGCATATGTTCGTAAGTCAGAGGATTGCGTTCCACCGCCGATACATGAAGACCACCTTTGTGAGCAAAAGCCGAACGTCCGACAAACGGAGCATGTTCGTCAGGAGCAAGATTTACGACTTCGCTCACGAAGCGGCTCGTTTCTGTCAGTTGAGACAATCGGTTATCTTCAATACACTTGTAACCCAGCTTCAGTTGTAAGTTGGGAATCAACGAACAGAGATTGGCATTGCCGCAACGTTCACCATACCCGTTAATGGTACCTTGAACCATCCTCACCCCTGCCATGACACCAGCTAAGGCGTTGGCAACTGCCGTATCTGAATCATTATGAGTGTGAATTCCTACTTGAATATCACTAGGAGTGGAGTTGACCACATCTGTGACAATTTGAGTAATTTCGTGAGGTAAAACGCCGCCATTAGTGTCGCAAAGAACTATCCATTCAGCACCAGCAGAGATTGCTGTCTGTAATGTCTGTAAAGCATAATCTGGATTTCGCTTGTAGCCATCAAACCAATGTTCTGCATCGTATATAATGCGACGCCCTTGAGAGCGAAGATACTCAATCGTATCCTGTATCATCGCCAAATTTTCTGCAAGAGTTGTCCTGAGTCCTTCTGTAACGTGTAAATCCCAAGACTTGCCAACAATTGTCACCCAACGAGTACCAGCAGCAAGAATTGCTGCCAACATAGGATCATCTGCTGCTCTTTTTTCAGGGCGTCGGGTATAGCAAAAGGCGACAATCTCTGCTTGAGTCAGCGGTTCTTCTTGGAGATGCCAGAAAAATTGTACATCCTTAGGATTTGCCCCAGGCCAACCACCTTCTATGAAAGGAATTCCAAGTTGATCCAGCCTGCGGGCAATGCGTAACTTATCTTCTATCGACACCGATAACCCTTCGCGTTGAGTGCCATCCCGTAGCGTCGTGTCATAGATCCAAAGTTGGGGTGAGGAATTTGCAGCCATAAAATAGGAACTCTTGGAGACAACTTGTGAACTACTCCAGATTACGCTAACGCTGCATCCGGAGCTTCTGTACTCATCAGGGAACGCCTCAAGACAGACTTGCGCCCAGCTTTTGGTCTTACTTCCCCTCCTACAGCAGAGACGGACGCTCCATCCGCCTTTAGCATTCTGATTCCTTCTGCTCTAATGTTCGTTGCAGCGTTACCGTCCCTGTCGTGATGAGTGCCACAGTGAGGGCAAGTCCATTCCCTTATTTCTAAGGGCATTTCGTCAACTTGGTGGTAACAATTAGAGCAGAGCTTGGAACTAGGGAACCATCTATCAATTTCAACCAACTTGCCTCCCTTGTTTTCTAGTTTGTAGGCTAAAAAGTTGGTGAACATTCCCCACCCAACATCAGATATAGCTTTTGCTAGATTATGATTACGAACCATGCCTTTGACATGTAGATTTTCCACTACGACAACTTGGTTTTCATTGACGAGCTTTCGTGAAAGCTTATGTAGACAATCTGCTCTTGAGTTGCTAACCCGTTCGTACACTCTAGCGACAACCTTTCTATATTTGTGTCTTGAGTTACTTTCTTTGTGCTTCCTAGCTAACTTTTGCTGTTTACGCTTGAGGTTTTTCTCATGGCGAACTTGGTGTTTAGGATTGTCGAATTTTGACACCTTGCTACCATCACTAGTTACTGCAAAGTGCTTCAACCCCAAGTCAACACCGATTACCCTACCCTCACTTGAGGGAACTAGATTTTCTCCTTCAGTTTCCAGCAAAATCGATGCATAGTACTTCCCTGATGGGTCTTTACTTACTGTTACTGTCTTGATTGTCTCCTCAATATCTCTGTGAATTTTGGCTTTAACTGTGCCAACTTTACCGGGCAGTTTTACGGAACCATTTACCACTTTGACATTTTGGGGATACTGAATAGACTGCTTGCCATGCTTTGATTTGAATCGTGGAAACCTCGCACGACCATCAAAAAAGTTCTTGTAAGCAGTCGTTAAGTTGAGGGTAACAGCTTGTAGCACCTGGCTATAGCATTTAGACAACCATAGGGTTTCCTCATCTTTCTTCAGCTTAGGAAGGAGTGTGTTGAGTGCTGACTGGCTTAGTCCCTTGCCCGTCTGTTTGTAGGTTTCGATGGACTTATTCAGGGCATAGTTCCACCACCAACGAGCGCAACCAAAGTGCTGAGCCAACAGTACTTCTTGCTCTTGTGTTGGATAGAGACGGACTTTGACAGCTTTGTGCAGCACTTCATACACCTCCTTTCTCCAATCACTTTACTATATTTTGGGATTTGCACTAAAAATATTGAGAGGAATTTGGAAGCCGGAGGTACAGAGGTTTCCTGCCTTTCATCCCCAAGTTCCGCTGCGCTGCACATGGGGATTTGCCGGCAATTCAGTTAAAAAAAGATTTTACCGTTCCTTAGGCTCACTCAATAAGAGTGCTGAGCCGGATAAAGGAAACAAAAAGCAGAATATAGAATGCAGTTGGGATTTCTGAGTTCCTAGAATAGCGACTTCTCAGTTGTTCCCCCCCCCTACAAAAATCTATTGAGTGCAAGATGTCTACTTTTTTGAGGTCTAAGGTTAGCTATTGTTATATAGTGTTTCGGTGTTTTTCTACATTGAAATGCATTGTTACAATACAACAACAAGCTAACGTAGTGTTGAGGGATGCCCAAGCTACAAGCTCAAGGTAAAACAATTGAGTGCGTTCGCGGAGCCAATCTGCGGCAAATATTGCTGCAAAATGGTGTTGACCTCTACAATAGCGGTGCTAAGGTTATAAACTGTCGGGGAATTGGCAGCTGTGGAACTTGTGCAGTTCTTGTAGAAGGCAAAGTATCACAGCCAAATTGGCGCGACAAAGCGCGGCGGTCACTACCTCCCCATTCTCCTACAACAGACCTACGTTTAGCCTGCCAAACCAAAGTTTTGGGCGATGTGAAGGTTACAAAATATGATGGATTTTGGGGACAAGGTTCTCAAATAGTTTGGACATCAGAACTTTAAGACGGAGAAATAACGATATGGGTAGATGGACACCACTTATTCTTATGGCAGGCGGCTTAGCAATTTTGCTTGGTACATTGCTGGGTATTAGCTTTCCAATGGACGGACGAAATAATACGGCTCAAGCACCAGCACCAACATCAGCACCAAGGGGTAAAGAATCAAAAGTTCTGCCAGCTAATATTAATGTTAATAGCACTGCCGCTGGTAATGCTCCCGCAAACGACCAAAGAAATAACGTTGCCCAGACAAATCAGAACAGCAACTCTAACAATGACCAAGTTCAAGACGACACAGGCGGCGCTAACAACAATCAACAAGGCAATCAATCACCAGGCAATCAATCACCTAATGAAACAAATCAGAATACCGAACCAGTTCGAGCCTTGTGGTAATCAGCCATGAGTTACAAGTTATGAGTTATGAGTTACAAGTTATGAGTTATGAGTTATGAGTTACGAGTTGTTAGTCCAAAGTCCATAGCTCAAAGTCCATAGTCCAAAGTTCAAAATTTTATGACTAATGGCTGTTGACTAATGACAAAGTAGAGACGCGCTATGGCGAGCCAGCGCTGTAGGAGGTGAGACCAGTGCTGCAGCAGGGTTTCCCGACAGCAGGCAACTGGCTCTCCCGTTGGGGTCTCCCGACCTAGGCGACTGGCGTCGCGTCTCTACAATGACTAATAACTAACTAATGACTAATGACTAATGACTAGTGACGTTTTAATTATTGGTGGCGGCGTCATCAGCTTGGCGATCGCCATTGAATTAAAATTACGCGGTGCAAAAGTGACAGTGCTTAGCCGCGAATTTCATGCAGCTGCTACTCATGCGGCTGCTGGGATGTTGGCACCTGGTGCCGAAAGAATCCCAGAACAGGCAATGCAAGAGTTGTGCAAGCGCTCTCTGTATTTATACCCCGATTGGACGCGCAAGCTCGAAGAATTCACCAGTATCAATACTGGTTACTGGTCCTGCGGTATTTTGGCTCCAGTTTATAACGAGAGCAGGGGAGCAAGGGAGCAGGGGAGCAAGGGAGAATTGAAATCTATGCCCTCCTCCTCTGCTAGCGAAGCTTCCCCCGCCTACTGGCTAGAAAAGGAAGTCATTCATCAATATCAGCCAGGATTGGGAGAAGAAGTTGTTGGAGGTTGGTGGTATCCTGAAGACGCACAAGTAGACAATAGGGCATTAGCACAAGCACTGTTGGCAAGTGCTAAGTCGCTTAGCGTTGAACTTAAAGAAGGTATTGCAGTCGAAGGAATTCAACAGCAGCAACGGCAAGTTGTTGGCGTACAAACGAGTGCTGGAGTCCTTCGCGCCCAACATTATGTTTTGGCAGCAGGTGCTTGGTCAAATGCATTGTTCCCCCTGCCTGTGCGTCCTGTAAAAGGTCAAATGCTGAGCGTGAGAGTACCGGAATTTGTGCCGGATCTACCTTTGACACGGGTTTTGTTTGGGGAAGATATTTACATCGTCCCAAGACGCGACAGACGAATTATTATTGGTGCCACCGTTGAGGATGTCGGCTTCACCCCCCACAACACGCCAGCGGGAATTCAAACCTTACTACAAAGAGCGATTCATCTATTTCCTCAAATACAGGATTACCCCATTCAGGAATTCTGGTGGGGATTTCGCCCTGCTAGCCCAGATGAATTACCTATTCTTGGCACCAGTCCCTGTGAGAACTTAACCTTGGCGACAGGTCATTACCGCAATGGTATTCTTCTGGCACCTGTAACAGCAGCATTGCTTGCCGATTTGATTCTTGAACAAAAACCAGACCCTTTACTATCTCATTTTCACTACTCGCGCTTCCACACCAAGCCATCTACTACCCCAATGCTTACTTACCCCACACTCAGAACTCAGAACTCAGAAACCGCAGCCAGGGACTCAGAACTCAGCACTTTAGAAGACTCACCACTCCAAATTGCCGGAAAAACTTTCCAATCTCGCTTGATGACAGGGACTGGCAAGTATCGCAGTATTGAGGAAATGCAGCAAAGCGTTGTGAAGAGTGGTTGTCAAATTGTCACTGTTGCAGTGCGGCGAGTACAAACCAATGCTCCCGGACATGAAGGTTTAGCCGAAGCATTAGATTGGACAAAAATCTGGATGTTGCCGAATACCGCAGGTTGCCAAACTGCAGAAGAGGCAATTCGCGTCGCACGTCTGGGGCGGGAAATGGCAAAACTGTTAGGACAGGAAGATAACAACTTCGTGAAATTAGAAGTGATTCCTGACCTTAAGTATCTGCTACCAGACCCCATTGGTACTTTACAAGCAGCAGAACAACTGGTGAAAGAAGGTTTTGCCGTGTTGCCCTACATTAATGCTGACCCCATGCTAGCAAAGCGGTTAGAAGAAGTTGGCTGTGCGACAGTTATGCCTTTGGCAGCACCGATTGGTTCTGGACAAGGATTGAAAACAACTGCAAATATTCAAATCATCATCGAAAATGCCAATGTACCAGTGGTGGTAGATGCAGGCATTGGAGCGCCCTCTGAGGCGGCACAAGCAATGGAAATGGGCGCAGATGCCTTGTTGATTAATAGCGCGATCGCCCTCGCACAAAACGCCCCAGCAATGGCTCATGCCATGAATTTGGCAACTGTTGCCGGTCGTCTGGCGTACCTTGCCGGCAGAATGCCCACCAAAACTTACGCTATTGCTAGTTCACCCCTGACTGGGACGATTACAAGTTAGTCAACAATCAAAGGAGTCAGAAGACACAATTCAGGAGACAGGAGACAAAATTCTTGACTGACTACTGACTCCTGCTTACACAAAACGAAGTTTCAAATCAACACTCATCCGCCGTTCTCAAAAAAAAAATTCAGCCATTCTGACTCCTGACTCCTGATTCAATGTAACGATTTGTCTCCTACTGTTAAGAGCAAATATAGCGTTTCTGTAACATTAAATAAATAAATGGGATAAGGAATTGTACTCATGCCCTATACAACAGAAGAAGGCGGTCGCCTGAATAACTTTGCTCGTGAACCCAAAGTTTACACAGCAGAACCGCCTACCGACCGTCAAAAGCAAAATTATATTATCCTGGGAATTGGTGCGGCGATTTTGATTGGTGGGTTGATTTTTGTTGCTTTTTCTGTATCCAATGTAAGTTAATAGAAATTTGTTTTAGAAATTGCAAATTTAATTTTTGCGCTTTTTCAGGCTCCTAGTACCGCTCCCTTGGGATTCAGGCATTCACGCATTCAAAATGCTTAGAGCACAAATTTTTCGCTTCCGCGTGAATAGTAGCTTTATTTCCGCCCCCGCTGTACTAGTCTTATTAGAGCCTGGTTTTTATTTTTTAAAATATTTTCTTGTTAGAGTATAATTTATAGTTTTGTTCTTTGAAACCTCAAAGACTCGATTTATCCTGAGCAAAGCAACAATGACTTGAAAATCGTAGTCATGGTCAGATTTACAGGCTGCCTGCATGCACCCCAAGAGGGTATATCCACTAGGTTTTGGCTCTTTAGCCGCCATGAGCGTAAATGAAACTACACACTCGGATAATTTTGCTTGGAATCGGCAAGTGTATCACCGCTTAAAACTTGCCCTTAGTCTCGGTTTACGACGACAAATCTTTTTGGCGGTGTGTGATGATTTAAACCTGAGAAATCAGGTGGCAGCGCGTTTGCACTCAACTTTGGCTTATCCTGTTGGGCAAGTGCTATATCAGCCATCAAATGCACAAGAAGCCAGCACACCAGCCTATCCGCGACTAGTAACGTTGCGGCTGAATTTAAGCGACCCTAATCCCATAGCTCAGATCAATCAGTGGTTGTCTAATTATCCACCACCTACTGTTGGTACATCAAAAGACACTCCAGGGCGATCGCTACCAATACCAGCGTTTCAAATTGTAGGTGTTGAACAGCTCACTAGGCAACCAGTAGCAGTACAGCGGTTATTTTTGCACTATCTGCGTTTAACTGAGCAACAACTGTCTAAGTTTGAATCCAGCTTACTGTTGTGGGTACCACGTCCTTGGTTGCATGCTATCCAGCAATCAGCACCACAGTTTTGGCGTTACCGTACAGGTGTTTTTGTCTTTGCCGGAGAACCCACACCGACAGCTCAAAATAAAAGCTCTCCAGAACGTTTTTCCGGTTCTAGAAGTTTAGAGTTGGGCAATGTTGAGCAATCCATTTTAGAAGAATCAGCGATTGCGGATGATTTTGAGTTTCCAAAACACACATTAGTCAATCGCGGACACAAAGGGCAGGAAGTTCCTGCGTCAACTTCAGAAAACTTAACAAGTCAACCTCTTGAAGAGGAACTCACTGATCAAGCAAGCGCCAGCGATACCCCATCACAAGAGCGCATATCTCACATTAGCAAAGAGTTAACAGAGCTAGTCCTAGCAACGATTAACACAACAGTTGGTGAAGACGATGAACAGAACTTGCAAGTACGGCAAATTCTAGAGGAGATAGAAGAATTACACACGCAAGAACCTTCGGGCGTCGATTTGGCGATCGCTTATCATCGCTTAGGAAACTTATATCGCCTGCGTATTGAGCATGGACAGTCAACTCTAGAAAATTTAATGGTGGCAATTCTTGCCTATCAAGAATCAATCACCCATGATGACAATTCACCCCAAGTGCCTGATACCTTAAATGACTTGGGTACATTGTACTGGATGCTTTACCGCACACCACCCAATTCTGAGGAAGGACAAGCTTATATAGAGCAGGGAATTGAGTTTTATCATCTGGCTTTGAAGCTCATTTCACCCGAAAGCCACCCGGAAACCTACGCTCGTGTGCAAAATAATCTGGGAACAGCATACGGTGATTTAGCCCGTTTTGCTAATCCTGCGGAAAACTGGCAGCAAGCGGTTATAGCTTACAGTGAAGCGCTCCAGTTCCGTACAGCCGAGATGGAACCATTAAAGTATGCTGCTTGCCAGAATAATTTAGGAACAGCTTACTGGCATTTAGCACAATACAATCAACCAGTTGAGCATCTTAAGAAAGCCATTGCAGCTTACAAATTAGCGCTTGGTTATTACAGCCCTGAAGAAGAACCGCTCAAGTATGGCATGATTCAAAACAATATCGGCACGGCATATTGGAATATTGCACAGTACGAACAGCCACCAGAAAATCTGCACTTGGCTATTGATGCTTACCAGGAAGCGCTGAAATATCGGACTCCTGCGAATGTTCCTCCCGCCTGCGCCGCCACCCAAAATAATCTTGGAACTGCTTATTGGCATCTAGCAAATCAAGCACAAAGTTCCAAGGAGGAGCGGCAAAAGTTGTTAGAACAGTGCATTACTGCATACGAAGAAGCGCTTGGGCTTGCTCATTCATTGAGTGGTATGCCTTTGAGTTTTGATGTGTTTGCCACTCACAATAATCTCGGACTAGCCCATTTTCAGTTAGCAACAGACCAGTATTTCGATGTTGATAAACCAACTCGTTCTAAACATTTAGAAGCAGCATTAGACAATCATTTGCAAGCCTTAAATGGGTTGAGCAAGCAACCAGAAGCTTATCAAACAACTTTTGCTTACGTGGTCAAAACAGTTCGTGCTTTCCACAATGAATTAGGCATACAGGGACAAAACCTAGCTTTGTCTAAAGTTCCTGGTCAGTTATTACCAGAAATTCTACCAAAATTGTAAGTTTTGTTAGTAGCTCGTAGGGTGGGCATTGCCTACCAAAATCTGAAAATATGTTATGGACAATAAGAGCAATGCCCACCTTACTCTGATTCACCAAATATCATGTCAGTAAAATCTGGGATTTGGCGCATTGGGTGATATTGAGAATTTTGGTGGGCAATGCCTCTGTAAGTTTATAGGTACAAAATACACATACTGGAAGGCATTGCCCACCCTACTTTCTGGAGTTTGGATGTAGCGATCGCTCTTGATTTCGGTGTAATTAGCACATCATGACTTACAAGTAGTTCAACTTTAGAAAACTTCAAAATGCTGCAAGCCACATCTATTCATTGAGCGCTGATAATAAGCGATCGCTCAGTATCCAACGATTAGAATTACGCTTAATCCAACGCTTTTCTTCTTCATTAAAATTACGCTGTGCAATGAGTGCTGCCTGCAAGTCTTTCTTCTGCTGAGTATCGAGCTTAGACACCATCTTCAATGCTGCTCTCAATGCAATTGTTTGCTCAAACGCCGTTTCTGAATAACTAATTAAATGTAAAACCAAATCAAAATAAATCGGATCTCCAGACCACTCCGCAACAGAAAGTCCGAGCAATCGTTTCCCTTGATCGCTCGATTCCAGAAGGTCTTTCACTTCTTGTACAGTATATTTGACTTCTGGAGCTAAAGCACGCATCCGTCCAGCGACTGATTCCATCTCAAATGTTCGCTGCACTCCAGAAGGCATTCTGATTCTTAGTTCCTTGTAGCGTTCGGCTAAACGCTCCATTTCTTGCCGTGCTTGTGATACAGGAATCCTTGACGCGTAAACTTTCTGCCATTGTTGTCGAATTTGACGCATTTCTTGCTGCTGTTGCGGTGGAGCAGCATCTTCGGCTAGCTTAGTCTGCTCGATGAGAAATCCCAATGAATCACTGGTCAATGACTCTAGCATAGTCTTCATGCCTGAGCTACCAATTTCTCCCGCAGGCGTCTTCAACGCTCCCCCACTCAATGCAAAAATTTTAAGTATAGATGGGAACCAAATCAGTGACAGAAAAACCGCTGTTGTATTTGTAACTCTAAACTTAAATGATGATTCTTTGCCCCAGCTAATTTCACAGGTACTAATAAGGATAAGAATAATACTAATAATTAACCATTTTTTAGGAACTTGGAAGATGCGTTGCAGTAGCCAATCTACTGCTTCCCTTGAAATTATGCTTTTAGTAGCCTCAGGATTATCGGATTTGTTATCCATACTCTTAGTTCTGTATCTCGGTTTTTGCAGAGTGGGACAATCACCCTTCGGGTATCTCCTCCAAAAACGCTGAACGCGAGTTCCAAAAACAGGGGAAACCACCGCAAGTGGCTCACCAATAACGCTCCACCTCTAGATTATTTTCCTGTGCGGCTTTTAGAATCGGGCCCCGGAACAATTCATGTTTCAGTGGGAAGACATTTTCTGGTGGACAGGTGAGTAGATGTTTAGCACGCTCATAAATTGCGATCGCCTCTTCATCATTATGAGCATTGCGGTAAATAATCCCTTCAATTTCTGGGTATATTTCTTTTTGCTCATAAAAGTAGCGCGACCAAGCTTGACTTAAACCACGTTTCTCTGTTTTTGCTAAAGTTGCGTCATTAGCACCAGCCCGCATTGCACCAGAACCCCGTACATCCAATAATTTTAAGTGACTTATGGTCGTGATTAGAGCAATCTGGTGGTCAGTAATTTCTATACAGCCTGCGTCACCAAAAATTTCCACTAAACAGCTCGAAAGTAGATGCACAGGCGCAACGTAGTATATACCACGTAGGAGATCATCGCATGGTTTACGATCCAGTGGCTTATAGCAGCCAGAATGAACTAATTGTTTTACTGGGATGGGCATCTCCTCTGTAGAAGAAGACGTCTCCTCAGCCCACGCCTCACAAGTATCATAATTGTCTTGTGTGCCAACACAGAAACACTCTCCCAAATGATGATCAAAGCGATGAAGCGGACCCCAAAAGCGAAAGGTAAGCGCAGCAGTATTATATTCAGGACGGTAAATTCTCAAAAGTTCCGTACCCTTGTTTAAGGTATGAAATTTTGGTTTCGGCTTGCTAAAGCAAGGCGGCGGGAGTATGATTTCTACCACATTTTTTACTCCTATTGTGGTTGACCGACAAAATCCAAATACTGAACGTTCCATAACCCTTAAGAGGTTGCAAAACCTGGAACTCCAAGCCTTGTTAACTGGAATCACAAGCCATCCATGTGATTCCGGAAATTCTCTATGTAGTTATTGAAAACTTTTCAGTACAATTTGGTATTTTCTGGCGGTCAATCAGTTTCCCTAGTAGTCTATTTCATTAATTCTAATGGGTTACAAGATCCCCGACTTCTTAAAGAAGTCGGGGATCTGACCCCTACGACATGTCAAAATTAATGACATGAACCACGCTTGCAAGACTACTGAAAAAACCCAGCTGCTACGAACAACCGGGTTTTTGAGTTTAGTACAATCTGATAAATCAACTCTGACACATTGCTATAACACTCCCACAGAACGTGCTGCACCAATGACCTCATCTTTTTGACCGCCTTTCAAAGCTTCTACAGGTGTAAGCCTATTTAAAGCTTTGTTTGGTCGAGTGAGCCAGCTGATTTTCGACATAGCAGGAACATTAAGGGCTTTTAAGACATCTGGTAATCCAGCAATCACGCCATCTGGTCCTTGAGGATCGAATTGCCAAGTGGGAAATTTCCAAACTCCATTGTCTTGAACTGCAACTAAGCTGTTCTTTTTCAAACGATCATGGGGTGTCTGACGCGTTGTATTAAGCATTTCCGCTACTTGCGATGCACTTAACGAATCCCTGAGTAACTCTTGTCTCCACTTAAAATTCCTAGCCAGGGCAGTAAACTCTAATCTACCTCGCTCTTGATTACTGATTTTATTTGCGCCGAGCTTGGCGGCAAAGTCACTTTCTGCTTTGGAATACTTTGAAGTTTTACAAGTTGTGTGCAGTTGTTCGGCTAAGTTTTCAATTTCATCAGGGTGTAGTGAATTCAGATAATCCTGAAATCCCCTTGCTATTGTTAAGAGCGCTTGTTGCATCACGTCTTTTTCACAAGAGGCATCTATTGTTACATTAATCGTACTCATAATTTCACCTCGATTGACATTCTCACAATTTGCCATGCTATAAACTCAAGTCATGTAAGAGATGTCAAGTAACTACAACTCCAGTATTGTATGTTCCTGAATGAGTTAAGGTCAGAGTAATGATTGACTTATGCATGAATTATGTATGAGTTATAATTTTTTTATTGGTAGAATAGCTCATATCACCATCAAAATATTTATTATGGAGTATAATGAGCAGACGATCGCTTCAGGCATCTCCTGAAGGAATGAAAAAAGCACAGGCTGCGCTTTTTCGTAATTCACTAACGCAACAGGCGTTGGCAGAGGAACTGAGCATTAGCCGTCAGCCAGTTAGCAAGTTTTTCCAAGGGAAAGCAGTTGACCGCTACATTTTTGTCACAATCTGCGAAAAGTTAGGACTGGAATGGGATGAGATTGCGAGTGTCTCCTCACTCCCAGGTGCAGATGATGCAACAAGTACTTCCCAAATCGAAAGTCTAGTAAAAACTGTACGAGAAAAAAATCATGACAGTATTGCAAGGCGTTGTGGTATAATCCGACTGCTAGATCAAGAGCAGCCGATGAGGTTGGATGCCATTTACACTCATGTCAACGTTTTGGAGCGAGTGAGTGGACGCAGGCGGCTTTCCATTGCTCAATTGCATGATTGTTGTCAGCAGCAATTTGAGCGTTTTGACTTAAGCAACATTTACCAAAAATCGGTGACAGGACTCGAAGCAGTAGAACGCTACGACAAGCTGATGATTTGGGGAAAACCAGGTTCCGGCAAAACCACGTTTTTGAAATGGCTAGCAATTGAGTGTAACTTGGGTGAATTTCGAGGCGATGCTGTCCCAATTTTCATCACTCTCAAAGAATTTGCTGAGGCTAGCGGACAACCAAGTTTGTTGGACTACATCACAGCACAATTTGAGGAATGTGGAGTTGTTGAACCCCACGCAGTTCAAACGCTGCTGAGTCAAGGGCGAGCAATAATTTTACTCGATGGCTTGGATGAAGTCAGGCAAGCTGAGCTTCACCGAGTGTTGCAGGAAATTCGCGCTGTTTCAACGCGGTTTTCTGCCAATTCTATAGTGATAACCTGTCGGATTGCAGCACAGGAATATACTTTTGAACAGTTTACCGAAGTGGAAGTTGCTGATTTTGATGATCAACAAATTGCTAGCTTTGCCGCAAAATGCTTTCAGGGTGAAGGTTCGGTAAAAGCACAACGCTTTGTGCAAAAGCTGCAAGAACATCAGCCATTCAAAGAACTCGCGACTCATCCCTTACTGCTGACTCTTTTGTGTCTGGTGTTTGAGGAAACAGACTTTGCAGCGAATCATTGTCAGCTTTATGAAGAAGGACTAGATTTATTACTGAGAAAATGGGATGCTAAGCGTGGTATTGAGCGAAATCAGGTTTACAAACAATCCCGGCAGGATAAAGAAGACTTGCTAAGCCAAATTGCTTGGACTACCTTTGAACGTGGCGAGTATTTTTTCAAGCAATTCGCCATTGAGCCACGGATTTCCCATTCTATCCATACATTCCCTGAGGGTAGCACCTTTTTAGAAACACTTCAAGTTGACAGCGAAGATATTTTGAAGTGTATTGAAGCTCAGCATGGTTTACTGGTTGAGCGGGCAAGGGGTATTTACTCCTTTTCCCATATCACTTTTCAAGAATACTTTGTTGCCAAAAAAATTGTTGCTAGTCCACCATCACATGCTGAAGAAGCTTTGCAAAACCTTGTCCGCCATATGGCTGAGAAACGCTGGCGAGAAGTCTTTTTGCTAGCAGTGGAAATGTTGCCAAACGCAGACGACTTATTGGAGTTGATGAAACGCCAACTCGACACTCTCGCAAGCGATGAAAAGCAGTATGAGGAGGCTAAAAAGTTGCTCATTGATTGCCTCAACAGTGATTGTTAGGTCACTCACCAAGTGCGACAGTTCATTGAGGATGCCTTGCGATCGCCTTCTACAGGCTCAAGCGCCGTCAGTTGATGAATTAATCGCAGAAAATATTGATGAGTAATCCGCATCAGACAATGACATTTTCATTGCCGTATCTATAATGTCGCGCACACCCTCAACCCCGCTGAGATTTAAACTTGTAGATTTTGCCTCATCGATAAACAAATCTATATCTTTCATCAAGTGTTTTGTCGAAAAGTTCGGATTAGCATAATTGCTCTCAAGCATCCGCTGCAACTTTTTGTCGAAAGTCGGTGCGTAAAGCGCACTCTGGCGCAGAATGTACATGAACAGATCTACGCTCACACCTTGACGCTGGGCAAAACCAACACTCAGGGCAAAAGCTGTTGTCATGGAAGCAATCATTTGGTTTAACGCCAGTTTCAGCGCCGCCGCAGTTCCTACAGGACCTACAAGTAGAGGTTCTGGACTAAAATGTTGGAATAATTCTAGGTGGCGTTGATATTGTTCTTGGTGTGCGCCTACCATCACAATCAGTTTGCCATCTTTGACTTCTGGAGTGCTACCCAAAACGGGCGCTTCTATATACTCGCCACCAGCAGCAACCACTGCATCTCTGATTTCTTTACTTTCTGTGGGAGTAATTGTCCCCATTTGAATAATGCTGCGTCCGGCGACAGATTGCCAAGCTCTATCCGAAAGCAAAACACTATATATGGCTGCGGCGTTACTTAGCATGAGAATAGTACACTCAGCAGCATTAATTGCTTGGTAAGGGTGCGTGACGACTTCCGCACCAGCTGCTTTGAGTGGTTCTAATTTTTCTGGGGTGCGGTTATAAGCAATAACTTCTACATTTGCCTCTAACAATTTTTGCGCCATTGGCAGTCCCATCAATCCAGTCCCCAGAAATGCCACCTTCATTTTTCACCTTCCCTTGGGTTTGCGATCGCTTTTCAATTGTTTGATTTTCATTCTTTGAAAGTGAGCAAGACAGAGAAGAAACAAGAGCGATTTTCTTTCTTGATTCTTCTCTCTTCACTCTTCATTCTTTCCCTAACCCCCAGCCGCAAAAGTCACCATAATCAGCACCGAAAGTAGAATTCCCGGAACCAGTAGCACTACTAACATGAAAAGGTCATGAGGAGTCATAATTATTACCCTTTTGAAATTATTATTTCCAATGTAATCACTGCTATGGTAGATCAACAATCACTCACACACTGTTAATAGCGCTTTATTTTTCAGATTTTTATTTGTTCTGGCACGCTGAGTCCTTTCAACGGTTGTGCAGCCTCTTGAGTTGTCAGTCCTTTGCGCTGAACTAAGACACCAAACCCACCCAGTCCCAAAGGATCTAAAAACTGATGTAGCATATCCCGGCGGCGCAGCAACTGTGAGATAGGTTGTTGTGTATAAGATAAGGCGGCGATTCGTTCTCCCAAGCCCAAAGCCATCAAAAACAATGCTTGCTCCGTAAAACCAACTTTATCTAATCCACACCGCTCACCCCATCGTTCCAAAGCGGTAAAATCAACATGAGCCGTAATATCTTGTTGCCCTATATTAATATATGGGTCATTATGACGTTGATGGTGATAGTAACACTGTAGCGTACCTTGCGATCGCCTGGGATTGTAGTAACGGTTAGCAGGGTAACCATAATCAATTGTTAACAGGTATCCACGCTGCAATCGGTCTGCCACCATACTCAACCAATCCAAAGCAGCTAAGTTAACTTCGCTACGATAATTATCAGGATAATCACTGGTATTGATTCCAATAAATTCAAAGTATTCCTGAAGCTTGGGTGTAGACGGCGTACCTGCGGTTTCTACAAATGATGCTAGAGGAATGGGAGGAGTGATTACTTTTTCATCTCCCTTATCTGGCTCATCTGGCTCATCTTCCAGCGTTGTGACATAAATCTCCCACAGTTTCCCTTGTTGTACAACAAACTGATGCACAGGCATTGCATCCACCAACTCGTTGGAAAAAAAGCAGCCAGTGATAGACTGAGTTGGTATCTCTTCTAAATTGAACCAGCGCACAGGAAATTGTTGCAAGCGTTGCTGCTGTTCTTGCTTTAAGACTAGAGACTTTTCAACAATGAGATAATCTAGGGCATTGAAAAAATCTGGGTACTCCTGCTGGATGTACTTCAAGATATCTAAAGCCAAAAGTCCTTGACCTGCGCCCATTTCTACCAAAGAAAACGGTATAGGTCGCCCTAAAATTTCCCACATTTGAGCAAATTGCACCGCCAGCAATTCGCCAAAGTCAGCGCCAAGGTGAATAGAAGTGAAAAAATCTCCCTGCTTTCCCAGGTTCACCGCCTTTGTGGAATAGTAACCAAGTTGAGGGTGATATAATGCTAAGTCCATGAATTGGGCAAAAGTTATTCGCTTTTGCGGACTGGTAGCAATGTGGTCTGTAATTATTTCACGTAAACCCGGATTAGAATTCATAACACTGTGGTATTACTACCAGTCATAGCAATGGTAAGTTGAGTAGATTAGAAAATTTTGCAACTCCCCAAACTCAATAGACCTCTTGCATAAATATTATTATTAATTTGTCTCGCGCACTACGTAGACGCAAACAAGAACACCAAGAAAACTAATGAGTGCAAGAAGTCTATTCAAATTGCGATTATCAATCAAGGTGAGCAATACAATTGATAAATGAACTACTCACCCCTACTTCGTTGAGGGGTGAGTTTCTACATTCACCCCTGTAGGATTGAGTTTTTGACGCTTCATTTGTCCTAGTTGCTTCAAGATCACCAGCTTTTTTGCTAGTACGTGAAGTAGAGCCAGTGACATCAGCGTCTACGAGGCTAGTTCCTAACCCCGGTAGATTACCTTTAGCCCAGTAGAGCATAAGCTCAGCAGCAGCAATACCACGGTTTTGGATGTAATTGCAAACAGTACATTTATGCACTCTAATATCAAGTGTTTTCTTGTACTGATGACCGCATTTTGGGCAAGTTTGAGAAGGTTTTACTTTCTTGGTTGGAACTTCTACAAATACACCACCAATCTGCTTTATTTTGTACTTGATGGTACTGCAAAGCATCCCAAAACAACATCTAATATTGATTTATTCAAACCTGCTTTTTGCTTCTTACGTTTGCCTTTTTTAGCAATACTTGTCATCTTCTTGACTTCTAGTTTTTCAGTCGCAACGAAGCTATTACCGCTAACAATATCTGCTGCAATTTTATGTACCCAATTTTGGCGCTGATTAGCAACTTTACGAGTTAAGTTACTAACTTTAGCTTGGGCTTTTTTCCATCTTCTAGAAGCCTTTATTTTCTTATTTCTATTTGGTGCTTGCTTCCGTCTTTTCTCCTTAGACGCTTTTTTGATTTGATGTTCTGCGCTACGCAAAAACTTAGGAGCATCAATCTGTTGATGATTTTCTCCATCCGTAATTGATAACGCTGAATTACAGCCTAAGTCGATACCAACTGCACCAGTTGGGAGGACTTCGGGCTTCAAAGCTTGCTCTAAAACATCAACCGTGATTGACGCGTACCATTTACCATTACGGTAAACAATTGTGCAAGTTGTTGGCGTACCCCAATACTTAGCCTTGCCACGCATCTGGATGCGCCCAATCTTAGACAGGTTTAGATACCCATTCTCTCCACTAGACTCAACAGAATAACCAGTTTTAGCTGGATAAGTCCATCCTGAATAATGGCGAATTGATTTGTATTTTGGACGCTTTCCTAATCCCTTGAACCAACGTTCAAATGCAAAATCAACACGTTTTAATGTTGCTTGCAAAGCTTGGGAGTTTATTTCTTTGTACTCTGTCCAAATTTCCTTGAACGCTGGCAAGCTATTCTGTTGCTCCATGTAGCTAACAGAATGCTTGAACTTTTGATATTGGGTAAACCGATTATAAACAGCAGCGTTATAGAGGTCTTTGTGAAGCTTCCGGTGATACCGCAAAGATTGCTCTATATGCTTATTTGGGTATAACCGAAAAGTCATTCGCCTCGTTGCCACTGCTTGCTTCTCACTTCATTTGTGTTAGTATTTATGTGTATACAATAAGACTAACATAAGTTTCGGAAATATGGCTAGAACAAATAAAATTATTGTGCGGCTAACAGACAAAGAAAAAGAAAGACTAGAGAATTACGCGGTTACTCTAGGTGTGTCCATGTCTGAGGTCATCCAAGATTACATAAAATCTCTCCCCGATACTAAGATTGGTAATTCCTCGACCATCCTCCGCCCTGTTAAACCGTAGGTTTAATTCGGTTGAGGATGTTCTCGTCATTACCCGCTCCCTATCCCCACCCTACGAAGCGTTGAGGGTGGGGACTTCCGCAATATCGTTAACTTTCTTGGATGCAAGTGGCTGTTGCCAAAGTTTTTGCCCCTTGTTGTATTATTTCAATATCTGATGGCGTCCATTGTCGAGGTGCTTGGCAGTGATGAGCCACTAGTAACCCCCATAATCCCCGAGGCATCAATACTGGTGCGACCAAGTTGGCACGAACTTGCAAATTGCGGAGAAAATCTCGGTGACAAGCTTGGATTTGTTCTAATTCTATATCGGCGATCGCCCGTATCCTTCCTGCAAAATATAAAGCGGCATACTCATTATTAAAACAATCATCTGGTCCGGTTGAACCGAGAATTGAAAATTCATCAGAACTTAAAGATTCAAATGTTACCTGCCCTTCCCAATGACTGTAAAAGTAATACAAAACTACGCGATCAACTTGCAGCATCTCTCTAAGTTGATTGGTTGTTTGTCGTACTAACGCATCCCGTTCGATTGTGCTAACAAGGCGGTTGAGTACTTTTTGTAAACCCTCCTCAACACGCGTCTTTGAGTTAGGGTCAAATTTTTGGTGCGAATGAATTTGCACAGTTTTGAAATGATGATTCAGTAAAGGTTTTCGGAATTTCTATAGTAACTAGGACTTACGCACTGTACAGATTGACCATCATATCTGTTAACGTGCATTCGGTTGTTTCAGACCACAGCACAAAGTAGGGTGGGCAGTGCCGTAATATTATGTCCAGAGTATATGCTAATGCTTTGTACTGCCCACCTTACAGTCGAAAAATCAAATTCATATTTGATGTTTTTTCTCAATACGTAACTTTTGGTAACTTATCTTACTTATACCCAAATCTCTGCTGAATTCAACTCATCAATTTGATTATCGCTCAATAGAATGGTAACTAACCTTTTTGGCTAATGACAAAGAAAAAGTAAAAAAATGTAAATTATCTCTACAAATTTTGCAGGTTATTGAAAATTTAAAATTAATAAATTTTTAATAAAAATGCGAATTTTGAAAAGAGAGATTGGCCAGACCCCTTCATATCACTTGAAGCTAAAAAAAGAAGTCAAAAATATTACACTTTTATAGGTCAGGGTGGGAAGCCCACCCTACCTAAAACTATCTATCTACGGAACCCATAATGACGTCAATACTACCCAGAATGACGACAATATCCGCCACCTTCACACCTTTGAGTAAATGAGGCAGAATTTGCAAATTGTTGAAATCGGCGGCGCGAATCTTCCATCGTGCGGGGAAGACGTTATCATCGCCAACCAGATAAATTCCCAGTTCACCTTTGCCACTTTCTACACGGGCATAGATTTCGCCTTTGGGAATTTTGAAAGTGGGAGCAATTTTTTTGCTGACGTACTGATAATCAGGACCATCCCACTCTGATTTTTTACCCGCGGCTAAGCGCTTAGCTTCCAAGTTCTCGTAAGGACCACCCGGAAGTCCTTTGATAGCTTGTCTGATAATTTTTACCGATTCGCGCATTTCTCGCATCCGTACCACATAACGGGCGAAGCAGTCACCGGCGGTTTCCCATTGCACGTCCCAGTCGAAGTCGTCGTAGCATTCGTAGTGGTCAACTTTCCGCAAGTCCCACTTCACACCAGAGGCGCGTAACATTGGACCAGAAAGTCCCCAGTTAATGGCTTCTTCGCGGGTGACGGTGCCAACACCTTCAACACGACGGCGGAAGATGGGGTTGTCGGTCACTAAGCGTTCGTACTCGTCTACTTTGGGTAAGAAGTAGTCGCAGAAGTCTAGGCACTTGTCAACCCAACCATACGGTAAGTCAACCGCGACGCCACCGATGCGGAAGTAGTTGTTGTTGACCATCCGATAACCAGTGACGGCTTCCCACAGGTCGTAAATCATCTCCCGTTCACGGAATTGGTAGAAGAAGGGAGTTTGAGCGCCGACGTCAGCCATGAATGGACCAAACCAGAGTAAGTGGTTGGCGATGCGGTTCAACTCCAGCATGATGACGCGGATGTAGCTGGCGCGTTTGGGGACGGGAATGTTTGCCAGTTTTTCTGGGGCATTTACAGTCACGGCTTCGTTGAACATTCCCTCTGCGTAGTCCCACCGACTTACGTAGGGGACGTACATAACGTTGGTGCGGTTTTCCGCAATTTTTTCCATTCCCCGGTGCAAGTAGCCGATGACTGGTTCACAATCAACCACATCCTCGCCATCAAGAGTCATAATTAGTCTCAGCACCCCGTGCATTGAGGGGTGGTGAGGACCCATGTTTAGCACCATGGGTTCGGTGCGGGTTTCTAATCTTGCCATAAAAAGAGTGTTCTCCGGTCTTGGAAAATTTTAAAATCGAACCAGGCAGGCGCAACAGAGCGCGAACTAAGCGGTAAGTTGGAAAGAGGGTGGCAGTTGAGGGCTTTGAGTTGATGTTTCGTTTTATTGCACTTGTTCAACTATTATTATATGGAGCTTGAGATGCAGGGAATGGAGGCACAGGAATTTTTTCATGTGCCTGTTTTGAGTCGAGAGGTTATTGAGGGTTTGGCTGTGCGTCCCGGTGGGCATTACTTGGATGCAACGGTAGGCGGTGGCGGTCACAGTCGTTTGATTTTGGAAGCTGCACCAGATACTCGGGTAACGGCTATTGACCAAGATGAGGACGCTTTAGCGGCAGCGCAAAAGGTATTAGCGGCGTTTGGGGAGCGAGTAAAATTTATTTATAGCAACTTTGCTGTCTATAAGTTTCCATTGAGTACTTTTGATGGTATAATATGCGATTTAGGAGTTAGCTCACACCATTTGGATACGCCGGAACGGGGTTTTAGTTTTCGTCGGGAAGCAAGTTTGGATATGCGGATGGACAGGCGACAACCTCTCACGGCTGCTGATGTGATAAATTCCTGGGATGAGACGCAATTAGCGGAAATTTTCTTTAAATACGGTGAGGAACGATTATCCCGACGCATTGCCAGACGTATTGTACAACAACGTCCGTTTGATACGACGACGCAATTAGCTCTTGCGATCGCCTCTTGTGTCCCCCCCAAATACCGTTACGGGAGAATTCACCCAGCCACGCGTGTTTTTCAAGCGCTACGAATTGTGGTCAACGACGAGTTAAAATCTCTAGAAACTTTCTTGAGCAAAGCACCGCACGCCCTTGTACCAGGTGGCAGAATTGCCGTGATCAGTTTTCACAGCCTGGAAGACCGTATAGTCAAGCATAGTTTTAAAGATTCCCCTTTGTTGCAGGTTTTAACGAAAAAACCCATAGAAGCACAACAAGAGGAAATTGTCAATAATGCCCGCGCTCGTTCTGCAAAGTTGAGGATAGCCCAGATGAGGGAGCAGGGGGAGGGAGGGAGATGACTATTGACAAATTTGGCGTGGCAACTCTACGCGGAAAGTTGAACCTTGACCCAGGTTACTATTGACGGTGATCGTTCCCTTCATTAAGCGTACCAATTTCTCTACAATCGCCAGTCCTAAACCAACGCCGCCGTGCTTGCGTGTCGTAGATCTATCGACTTGCCAAAATTCTTGGAAAATATTTGTTAACTCCGATTCTGGGATGCCAATGCCTGTATCTTTGACCATCAGCACGACTCGGTTGTGATTAAGTGGCTGTACTTCCACAAATACGCCACCACTGTCTGTAAACTTAATAGCGTTGGAAATGAGGTTCACCAGCACTTGCTGCAGGCGAACGCTGTCGTTGGTAATTCTGGGGTTTTCGAGATTCGAGTGGAGAACCAAGGTTAAGTTTTTCTGTTCGGCAAGCAAACGCAGTTCTTCTGTGGTTGCTGTGACTAGCTCCACTAAGTTAAGCTCTTGTAATTTCAGTTCTAGCTTATCTGACTCTAGCTTGGAGAAATCTAATATACTCTCGATCAGCGCTAGTAGTTGTTTACCACTTTTGATAATCCGTTCTACCATATCTCTTAATTCTGGGGGGAACAGATGGTAGTAGCGGCGTAACAACAACTGCGAAAACCCGAGAATTGAATTCATCGGTGTCCGCAACTCGTGGGATAGAACTGACATAATTTGGGTTCTGATCCGTGCAACTTCTTGCAGCTGCATATTCTGGAGTTGAATTGCTTGCAGTTTTGCCTCTGCTTGCTTGCGGGCAGTAATGTCCCGTACTAACCAACGCCAGCCCAGAGGCTTACCTTGTTTATCCTTAACAGTAGTGACATTTAAACTAGCGTCAAATAGATCACCTCTTCGCGGTTGCAAGCGGATTTCCCACTCCTGTATTCCTTCTATCTCGTGCAGCCGTGTGAGTTGGGTACGAAAAGCATAACGTTCTTCCTCAGGGATAAAGCTGCTCAACGGTTTGCCTATCAAATAATTTTTTGATATATTCAGCACAGTTGCAGCAGCGCGGTTGGCTTCCAAAATCTTGCCGTAGGTATCTGTCACAAGATAGCCATCGGGGGCAAACTCGAACAATTCTTGGTAGCGCAAGCGCTCTATTTCTATGTTATGTCGAGCAACAACTAACTGCTCATTCTGCTGACGCAATTCTTCCTCAGCCACGCGCAATTCTTCTAAGGCGGTGCGAAGTTCCTCGAAAGCTTGCGCTAGCAAATGTTCATGTTGCCTAGGTGATTCGCTAACGCAATCTTCTAACAATTGGCTGCGGTGGAGTACTTCTTGTATTTGCTGACCAAACTTGTCCAGATTCACTGCGCACCTCTTGTTGTCTCCTCCACCAATCACGATACTTATTGTGCCAATCTCTAGTATCTATCTAGCTGGTTATTAATCGATAATAACTCTAATGACTGTTGAGTATTCCTCTGGGTGACTTTTATCTATCAAAAGAACTAAAGTTAGCGAGCTACGAGTCCTTCGTTAGATTCGCGGCGGGGAGAGACTATTCCTCTTGCTGTTGTTCCATCAGTAAAATCACTCCTTGGATGTGTGAGCCGCTGGTTTGTAGCGGTGTACAAATCACTTCGCATCCAATCGCCCTACCCCGGCGGTTTATTGCGTTCAGTACCACTTCATAATTTTCTGATTCGCCAGTAATAATTGCTCGCAGTGGCTGGATGAGTCGCTCTATGGGCAAACCAATATCCAAACTTATCAACTGTTTGGAAAAAACTTCATCAAAGCGCAAACCCCACATATCTTCGGCTTTACGGTTCCAAATTAGGATTTGCAAGTCGCGACTGAGAACCACAACTCCGGCGCGGAGACTGGTGAGTATCGACTCTAAAAAGGTGTTGACTTGGTTGAGTTCGTCGCTACGCTGGCGCAGTTCTTCGTTCATTGTCTGCAATTCCTCGTTGGTCGATTGCAGTTCTTCGTTCATTGTTTCTAGTTCTTCGTTAGTGGACTGAAGTTCTTCGTTGGTGGTTTCTAGTTCCTCGACTGTGGACTGAAGTTCCTCATTGGTCGTTTCCAGTTCTTCGTTGGTGGACTGGAGTTCCTCATATGCTGTTTCGAGTTCTTGGTTTGCGTGAACGAGATCCTGCTGTAGTTGTTTAAAGCGGGTTACCTCGGTGAAAGTGATTTTTATACCGAGCAGTTCATCGATATTCTCGTCCAACAGTGGTGTGATCTGCACGTCGAAATATCTGCTTGCGGACTGCGCGATTGACCATTCAACGTCTTTTAAACTGATGGCGCGACGATTGCTGCGAACTTGGTCGATGGGCGATCGCAGATCTACCGGTCGGTAGGAAATTTCTAAATCTTGGAACGGGCGATCGATGTCTTTCAAATTGAGATTAAACAAATTTCGGGCTTCGGCGTTGGCTAGGATGACTATGCCGTTGCTATCGACTACTATCTGGGCAAGCAGATCAACCTCAAAGCTAGTGTCATAAATGCCGAGTTTGTCAACCATCTCTGGGATAATTCCTTGACTCCTAGAGTGAACCGTGTTCAATAGCAGATCGCGCATACTGCGATTACCGACTTTGGTGAAGACCCTTTGCCGCAAATCCACTGGTGTATACGAGTGGTTGCGGCTAAACAACATTTCTGCTTTACCCAAAAACAGAAAGCCGTTGTTATTTAGGGCAAAGTGAAACCGAGCAAGAATTTTGGCTTGGGTTTCGGTATTAAAATACATGATGGCGTTGCGGCAGATGAGCAAGTCAATCTTTGATATTGGTGCATCCTGCACTAAGTCATGACGACCGAAGATCACACTGCGCCGCAGTTCTTTTTGCACGAGGTAGCGACCATTAACTTGCTCAAAGTACTTGTCCACTAGCTCCGGAGGAACACTCTGCAGTTCCTTAGAGTTGTAATTTGCTTGGCGAGCGTAGTTGAGGGCATCCACGTCTACATCGGTGCCAAAGACTTTCACCCGTGCTGTGTATTCTTCGATGCCTAGCGCCTCTGCCAGCAATATGGCTATGGTGTAAGTTTCTTCTCCAGAAGCGCATCCCGCACTCCAGACACGCACTGCTGTGGTTGCCTGCTTGCTTGCAATGATTTGAGGAATAATCCCACTAGCTATGTACTCCCAAGCCTGTGGATCTCGGAAAAAGGTTGTGACATTGATCAAAATCGTGTTGAACAGCTCAACAAACTCGTCCGGGTGGACTTCCAAGTAGTCGAGATAATCGCTGTAGCTTTCAACACCAATTGACTGCATACGTTTGCGAATTCGGCGGGTTAAGCTTGCCCGCTTGTAGCCGCTAAAATCAAAACCACGATTACGTTTTATATATTCTAAAAGGTTCTCTAAGTCAGGATTTTGTTCTGTTGTACTCATATTTTATAAATATATTATTTTCGATTTTAGATTTCATGTAAGAATTCAGGAGTCAAAATTCAAAATCAAACTAAAAATCAGCTGATAGACCGCCCAGTCAATAAAAGTTGATTTATAAAGTAAATCTTAAGTAGGGGAGGCAAAAAGCAAGGACACTGCGCCCTTGGGGGTTCTCCCCGTTGTAGCAAGTGTGCAGCCGTGGATATTCCTCGCCACCGAACTTCAGAGCCTCCTGCGGAGGACGCACGGTACAGGCGGAAGCCGCCGCTCTGAGTTCTCGCTTTATTGCCGTTGTGTTACGGCTTTAGCAAGAGCGCACCATAGTATATACCAGCCCGTTAGGCGCTTTGAATATGTTTTTCGTTACAAATATATCGAAATATGCACTTAACACAACGCCAGTTCCTTCAACGGAGGGAACCTCGGCAACGGACTGGCTCCCGTACAGTAAGTTTGTTTTTACTTTATAAATGACCTCTAAATTTACTAGTTGAGCATTAAAGCAGCTTGGATGAAAATCTCAAAGATACTTTGCTCAGCAAAGTGACCTTAAGTAGGAACGGTAATATATTTCCGTTAAACTAAGTAAGACTTACCCATTGACAAGTTAGACAAGAGGTGGAGTAGGGAAAACAAGGAAAGCAACAGGCGATCGCTTTGCGCCATCGCGCTTTTGCCCAGCGCCTCTTAAGCAATTGTGAATCACCGAAGGCAATAAAGAGTCGTTAGACGTTATCAGTCGCTGCTATGTCTTCAAAGTCTTGAGCCATGTTTGCCTTGGGTTTGCCATCGCCTTTTAAAAGGACATCGCGGATGAGGGCGGCTTGCTGTTGAGCATCGTGAGCCTGCTGTTCTAATTGTTGAGCTGACAGATCGTGGTTGCGATCGCGCATTCGTTCAGCCATGCGATGTGATAAAGATGATTTTTCCTCAAGCGCCCTTAGGGCAATCCACAGCGCATCTTCCAAAGCATCCGACTGCTTAGCCAGCAGAGTTTCTGATGAGAAAGCATGACCAGTGCGACAGCGGAACCGCAACACATCTCCTTGCGAAAGATCCCACAGGGTACCACCGCAGTCAGGACAAGCAAAAGGGGATGGTTTAGCTGGTCGCTCGTGCTTGTTTAGCACCGTCATATTCATTTGCGCCAATTCAGATTCAATTTCCATCTCTTGAGAAACAGGTTCTTCTGCTTCTGTTGACACAGGCGTGTTTGCAAGAACTACCAAAGCAGCCGGAATCTCTGACAGTGGCATGATATGGTCAATGGCATCTACATTGGCGATCGCACTGCGTGGCATTCCAGAATACATTGCATCATCGGGGTGCTGCACAACCGCCACACCATTCCGCGTTTTTACCGCCTTCAGTCCCGCCGTGCCGTCGTCAAGCACACCCGTTAGCACCACGCCGACAACTCGCCGCCCGTAGGCTCGTGCAGCGCTGCGAAACAGCGGATCGATGGCTGGGCGATGGCTGTTTTCTCTTGGACCGCGCGTTAAGAGTATATATCCAGGTTTCACCAGTAGGTGGTAATCTGGCGGGGCAACGTAAATCTGTCCCGGACGAATTTCTTCGCCATTCTTGGCGTGTGACACTGGCAAGTTTCCCGCACGTTCCAGAATACGCGGCAGAACACTCGTGCCGTGAGCCGGAACGTGAAGGACAATAAGTATCGCAGCATTTAAGTCTGGTGGTAAATGCTTGACTAGATAAGTCAGCGCTTCAACTCCGCCAGCCGACGCTCCGACAACGATAATATCGTGTCCGGGCATTTTCTCTAATTCCTCCTAATTGCAGCGGAGCAAAAATCTCACTCTGCTAAATCTTAGGCTAGCAAAATGGGGAAACTTGCTCGCCTAGCTTTGAGTAGATTTATCCCAAGTTAAGTTAGCTATAAACGTTCGCGGTGCAAGTCAATTGTCTTCAGGACTTTTTCGACTTCATAAATAGAGTAAGTTTTCTTTTTTACTTCTTAAATTATCAAGATCTATGTTTTAGAAACCGAAGCATTGCCCTTCATCTAACTTAGGGTTTATCAATAACTACGTTTATAGTAGTGAAGCCTTGGCGTGTTGCGATCATCGAAAGTCGTAAGTACAAATCAGGATTCATAGTTTTGCTATACTCGACTCCTTTGCGCTATTTCTCGCGTTTGGGATTGTTCCTAAACAGATTCTTTTGAGCCTTAGCAAACAGAGCTTGAGCTTTAACAAAGTTAAGCTGAGCTTTAGCATATATAGCTTCAGCCTCAGCACGCTTGACATCCTCCCACCGCTAACTCGGAGTACCGAGTATAGCGGGGGATTCCAAAGATTGCTCTTTGGGCTTCCTCTTTCTGTGAGTCGGCTTACTTGGAGGAGTTCCCTCACCCAAGCAGAGGGAGTTCCCGACAAGAGGCGTTAGTTCCGATGTGACCCACCGTACTTAATGCTTTTTCTAGTATGTTTCGTGCAGCGTTCCAGTCCCTATCTTGGGTATGTCCGCAATGGTGACAAGTATGTGTTCTAGTGCTAAGAGTTTTCTTGACAACTTTCCCACAATTGGAACAATTCTGGGATGTGTAGTGGGGTGGAACAGCGACTGTAACCACACCAAATACTTTACCAAAGTACTCAACCCATGTACGGAACTGAGTCCACGCTACATCAGAAATCGATTTGGCGAGGTGTCTATTCCTCACCATATTCCGCACCTTCAAGTCCTCATACGCCACGAGGTCGTTAGACATCACTACGCACCTTGCCGTTTTTACAGCAAAGTCTTTACGCTGGCGAGTCACCTTAAGGTGTTTACGAGCAAGCTTGTTTCTAAACTTAGCTCTATTTTTGGAACCAAATTGAGTCTTAGACAAACGACGTTGCAACCGTTTCAACGACTTCTCACTTTTACGGAGATGACGCGGATTGGCAACTGTTTCCCCGTTAGAGTCGGTGTAGAAATGGTTCAGCCCAACATCTACGCCAACAGTCTTAAAGGTAGGCTCCCGTTTTTCTGTGCGGTCATAGTCAATGCAGAATTGAGCATAATATCCATCTGCACGACGCACAACTCTGACTCGCTTGATCTGCGAAATTTGATAAAAGTGCAGGTCACGAGTTCCCCACAACTTAAACTGATCAGCTTCAAAGCCATCAGTGAAAGTGATAAAGCGCCTATCTTCAGAGAGTTTCCATCCCGTCGTTTTATATTCCACAGACACGTTGGTTTGAAGGCGCTTAAATCTTGGGTATCCCTTTTTACCTGGTTTTTTCGCTTTGCAGTTATCAAAAAAGCGAGATATCGCAGCCCAAGTTCTTTCAGACATAGCCTGACGAGCCATCGAGTTCAGCTTCCTGACCCAAGGGAAATCGGGATTGTCAGAAAGAACTTTGCAATAAGCCGAGAGGTCATTCCTGGTTTTGGCGTGACCGTCCATCCAGTAGCGAAGACAAGCGTTACGAACAAACAAACCAGTCCGCAAAGCTTCATCGAGCTTGCGATACTGGCTATCTGTTCCTTCCAACTTGGCTTCGTATACTATCATGAGGCAATCTTACCACGACTTATGTATGGTAAGACAGCGATAATAACTCGCTTGTTCCCACGAAGACAGAGATTGTCAAAACCTCGACTGCACCCCGCCCTGTTTCTGTTACACAGAAAATTGGTTAAGGTGCGTCTCGGCTTTGACCGTCAATTCCGGAACGCCGCTTTCCTGTGTACAGTATGGCGGGAGCCTTCTCTCCGAACTAGGTAATACCTAAAGCACGCTGCCTTTGAGTTTGTTCCTCTTGAGTGCCTTTTTCATCCTCGCTTTGAGCAACCAAAACGTCGGGAACCTGTTTATCCGACTTTGTTGGGAAGGCATCAGCTAGAGTCACTTCACCATTATCTATTTGCCTAGCCAAACTGAGTAAAGCATCAGCTAAGATAATTGGTACCCTAATAGCCCGAGTTCTGCCAAGCTTCCATGAAGGAACCGGACCTCGCTTACCACGTGGGGGACTATCTAACATAGGTTAACCTGTACAAATGTATGCATCATCATGAACTTGTACAAGTTTTATAAACTTGTACAAGTTCAGTGTAAGCTAAAGATTATTAGTAATCAAAAAACATTGCGTTTACTGCTTCACAGCTAGAGCGCGAGTACAGAGTTCAACGATCGCTGATAAACCAACCTACCTGGTATACAAGATTGGGCACTCGTAACAAGCTTTGTGGAGAAACACCTACGTTTCTTGCTTTCGTCTTCTTGATTCAAACTTAACTAAGTACAAAACTATGCTTAACTCTGACTCTGATGATGGGCTCAAACTCCAATTAAAGGTAGGTAAAAACAGGGCTGCTACTTTATTAAAGCAGTATGTGTTAGAGGAGTTTGCCAGCTTGTTTGAGAATGCGAAGATTCAGGCTATGTTGCTGGAGTCGGAGATGGAAGTCATGGAACAGGGTCGTTCTAGGTGGGTGAGCGTGATTGTTTACTACGAGCAGTTAGGAGAACAGATTAAAGACGAAATTCAGGCGAATTGTCAGCAATGGGCGCTTTTTCGAGATACCACAGGGATCATTGAGATAGAAATATTTACCTGCCCATTTCTTGACCCGAAAAAGTGCATAACTCGTATAGATTTGAAGTGTTTGGGCGGATGGAATGACAGCCCAGTGAAACAGGGAATCCGACCAACTTTGCTTTGGTGACTCAATCATTTCTTTATAACAAGATGATGAGCGTAAATGTACATCAGTGAACCGTAATGGTTTCCGTTTTATGTATGCTGTTTTCCAAATCTCGCCGAATTCTGGTTGTGGATGATGTCGCCGATAATTTACTTTTACTTCAAACAGTTTTAGAAACCGAGGGATATGACATTGATACAGCTTTAGATGGTTGTTTAGCCTTAGCTAAAATTGAGGCTTCTCCACCTGATTTATTGCTGCTAGATGTCATGATGCCAGACATGAGCGGTTATGAAGTCACCGAATGTATCCGCCAAAATGACAAACTACCCTTCATTCCCATTTTGCTGATTACAGCTTATGACGAGGTGAATGTGGTAGAAGGATTAAAAATAGGCGCAAATGGCTTTATCGGTAAGCCCATCGACTTTGACTTATTACTGACAAAAATTAGGGAAATTTTAAGCGAAGACTAATAAACTACTCCACCTTGGCAGAGTTTGAGGGTGGGGCTTCGAGGTTCACGGGAGATTTGCTTCAGGTACTATCACGACCATCTTCAATAAATCAGACAATAGATAATAGCAGAAGATGAGGAGTTTGCCAAACAGTTGCAGGCGCAAACTCCTTCTCTCCTCCACCAACTGAATTCTCACGCCCGGACTTGGCGTTGTCGCACGCGTTCGGGGCTTCCAGTAGGAATTGAGGCAATCAGCTTCTGCGTGTATTCCTCTTTAGGTTCGCGGTAGATACTTTCCGCTGTTCCTTGTTCGACTATTTCACCACGATTCATCACCAAAATGCGATCGCTCATAAATTTCACGACACTCAAATCGTGGGAAATAAAGATATAAGTTAACCCAAATTCATCTTGCAACTCTTTGAGCAGATTTAGCACTTGTGCCTGCACCGACACATCGAGCGCGGAAACCGACTCATCGCAGATAATGAACTTGGGATTTAATGCCAAAGAACGGGCAATACAAATCCGTTGACGTTGTCCTCCAGAAAACTGATGAGGATAGCGGTTCATGGCGTCTGCAGTCAATCCCACCCGTTCTAGGAGGTAAGCAACGCGTTCTCGCCGTTGTTGCTTTGTCTTACCAATCGAGTGAATGACCAAAGGTTCCATAACTGCTTCCCCAACCTTAAGGCGTGGATCAAGGGCACTAAATGGATTTTGGAAAATAATTTGCATTTCTCGCCGCAAGTGCTGCAACGGTTTGCCTTTGAGGGTGGTAATGTCTTGTCCCTCAAACAGGATTTGACCAGCCATTGGTTCAATTAATCGGATCAAGGTTCTGCCAAGGGTCGTTTTGCCGCAACCCGATTCTCCCACCAATCCGAGCGTTTCTCCTTTTTTGACATCAAAGGAAACGTTATTCACTGCCATAAAATAGCGTTTTGTGCCACCAAAAACACCCTTGACAGGGAATCCAACCTTAAGTTCGCGGACTTGCAACAAAGGTTGCTGCTGTTCTAAGCTTGCTAATCTTTGATTAATCTCTTGCGTCGTGACTTCCACAGGTTGTTCGGGTTGTTTCGCCTGAATCAGCAAATCTCCCGTTGGCGTTTCCTCCACATTCATATAATCGGAAACTGTCAGCAGTTTATGCGGACGGCGGTTCAAGGTGGGGCGACAAGCGACTAAGCCTTTTGTGTATGGATGCTGGGGATTTGCAAAAATTTGAGCTGCCGAATTGTATTCAACAATTTTGCCTCTGTACATCACCGCGACTTTGTCGGCAATTTCTGAAATGAGTCCTAAGTCGTGGGTGATGAAAATCATTGCCATTTCACGGCGCTGCTGTAATTCTCGCAGCAACTCCAAGATTGTTGCTTGTACCGTCACATCCAATGCTGTGGTTGGTTCATCTGCAATCAAAAGCAATGGGTTGCAGGAAATTGCCATTGCGATCATCACCCGTTGCAATTGTCCCCCAGACAGTTGATGCGGATAGCGTTCTAGGATTGCTTCTTTGTGTTCTTTAACCAACTGCGCTATTTTTTGCTCGTCTGGAGTTGATGAACCAAATGCGGTTTGTTTCCAACTCTCAAGATATTGTTGCCTGAGGGCTTCATCGCTGGGAAGGAGTTTTACTTCTTGCAGTCCGGCGATCGCAATTCGTCGTGCTTCCGATGCTGAAACATTCTGGTGTCGCAAAATCGCTTCAGTGATCTGAAACCCAATTGTGTAAACTGGATTGAGCGAACTCATCGGTTCTTGAAAAATCATCGCGATGTCGCCGCCTCTGTGGATCTGTATTTGCTCCCTAGGCAACTCCAGTAAATTAATAGGTGCGCTATTGTCCTGAGGACGAAACCAAATTTCCCCGCCACTCACCCTACCAGGATTCTGTATCAACCCCATCACAGCTAGGGATGTTACTGATTTTCCGCTTCCCGACTCCCCGACTATTCCTAGAGTTTCTCCTCGATTGAGATCAAAGGAAATCCCATCTACAGCTTTGACAATTTTTGTGTCACCGGAATACTCAACTTGTAAATTGCGGACATCTAGGATAGTTTCTTTCATAGAAGTTGGGGGTTTAAATTGTGAGTTATAAATTATTTGGATTTTAACAGCGACTTTGATATTTTTTATTGATTTTGATGTAACTTGTGACGATAATTCTTTTTGATTGTTACACCTTTATTGTTTGAGCTTGTTTGAGCTTGTTTAAGAATGACAAAACATAGCTTTATGTGTGGCGATCGCCTTTATGCGGGGCTTCGGTCATCGCCATGCAGGGCGGCTCCTCCGGAGCATCCCCTACGGTAGGTGCGGAGTGCGATCGCAACAAATGAAGTCACGGATGTAACGGATAATTTATAGCCTTTTTCAATGAAGTGCAATACAAAAGCATTGTAGGGACACAATCGTGTGCCCCATAGTATAGGCAACTGAGAACGGTATATTTCGTGAAACCCACACGTAATCTATCCGTTCCTAAAATGGAATGTCGTCCGGATCGGGTTCTGCGGGTGGCGTGACTGGATAAGTGCTGCGCTCGAAATTTTTACTTTGGGGTATACGTTGTTCCTCTATCTCATCTTCAGGAACAACGCCAACACTGCTTGTTGCTGGACTAGAGGTGGAAAGGGGCGACTCGTAAGTCGGAGTTGCTTTTGCAGGAGACGCCACAGGTGAGGACACTTTTGACGACGGTTCCCGCCGCAAGGAACTGTCAGTTGTTGATTGCGTTTGGACAACAGATGGTGATGAAATGGTATTAATTGCTGTTCCCAAAGAGTGAATCTTTTGCACTGTCAATTCAGCACGTTTTTCTTTGAAGCCTTCTGGACGTTCGATGGTATTCATATTTAAACGTCCTTCGAGTAAGACGCGATCGCCTTGGCGATAGTTTTGCTGAATTTCTTTTGCCAAGTTCCCCCAGCCTACCACTTTTAAGGTTCCTGGTGGTTCTCCCTCTCGTGGAGAGGAAAACTGCACCAGCATTTCAGTCACTTCCAAGTTATCAGCTGTAAAACGAAGTTGTGGCTCTTGGATAATTTCCGCCAACAATATGCAACTATTCATTCAATCAAATCCTCCTTATAAAGGTAAAATACTAACTGATAGGAAAAAATGCAGCCCCCTTGCTGAGTGATGGTATACAGGAAAGGGTGGATGAGGAAATTTGCATGAGTGGTTGTAGAGCTAGATAAATTAAAATATCGAGCTTTATTTACAATTTTCTTGAAAAAAGCTCAGTTTTGCTCTCAGTTTTTAGTCACTTTTAGCATAAAAGCCAAGCGATTGTCGCGAACAGAGGTCGCTACCCTGCTCACAACCTTCACCTGACTGGAAAAAGCATTGAACTTGACACTGAATTAGTATAATTGTACCATAAAAAAATTCTTAATTATTAGGGTCAACAACCCAGGTCTAAAGACACGCTTGCTTAAGCGCCTAAGTTTTAGACAATAGTTGACCAGACTAAGTACTTTGGGTACTACGTTATTGGTAAGTGTTTAAGTTCCTACCTTGGGATGCGAAGCTAGTTCCAAGCTCTAGAACCAAAAGATTAAACAAGTTTATTGGGTTAAGCTAGTGTCTTTTGGAAAGTACCGATCAATAACATTGTCGAAGCTAACATAACCCCGTAAGGGAGGTTCCACAAGGAACAAAACCATTATGCGTACAGGGTGAAAGATATCAGTTCGTAATTGCCCGAACGAAAGTAGATTGCAAGACTGCACGGTATTGAGTAACCCCAAGGCGGTAATGGAGCAAGGCGACTAAAGGAGCCAGTGCGGTGGGCGGCTCTGCCGACTTGTAGCATCTGGCGTTCGCTCGTGTCGCTTTCCTCTCAGCTCTGTTCGCGCAGCGTGCCGCAGGCATAGACGCTGAGTTTCCTGCATCCCGCGAGGCTTTATGACGAATCGAGTTGCAAAACTTTAGATGTAAAAACACTTGACAATCGTTAAAACAAGAGTCATTATAAGAAAGTTGCGAATTAAGGGACTGTAGTTCAATTGGTTAGAGCACCGCCCTGTCACGGCGGAAGTTGCGGGTTCGAGCCCCGTCAGTCCCGTTGAAAGTTATGAGTGCTGAGGTAGAGAGTAGAAATGACTCAATACTCAGCACTCATTGCATAAGGCTTAATATAAGCTACATGAGACGTGCTTTAGAGACAAGAGAGAAAACGCCCGTGACTGTTAGAGTCCGTATTGCCCCCAGTCCAACTGGGAATTTACATATTGGTACAGCCAGGACGGCTGTATTTAACTGGTTGTTTGCCCGCCACCACGGCGGTCAGTTTATCTTGCGAATTGAAGACACAGACGTGGAGCGATCGCGTCCTGAATACACAGAAAATATTTTCCAAGGACTGCGCTGGCTGGGACTGAACTGGGATGAAGGACCATTTTTTCAAACTCAACGTTTGGAACTTTATAAAGAAGCGGTTCAAACCCTGTTTGATAAAGGATTAGCCTATCGCTGCTACACCACATCCGAAGAATTAGAAGCGCTGCGTGAAGCTCAAAAAGCGAGAAACGAGGCTCCTCGCTATGATAACCGTCACCGCAACCTCACACCAGAACAAGAAGCTGCATACAAAGCCGAAGGACGTAGCTTTGTGATTCGCTTCAAAATTGAAGATGAGCGGGAAATTGTCTGGAATGACTTGGTACGGGGAAAGATGGTTTGGCGAGGCAGCGATTTAGGCGGTGATATGGTGATCGCTCGCGCCGCAGCAGATGGTATTGGTTTGCCACTGTACAATTTTGCTGTTGTGGTGGATGACATGGATATGCAAATTACCCATGTTATCCGGGGAGAAGACCATATCGCCAACACCGCTAAGCAACTTCTACTGTATGAAGCTTTTGGCGCAAAAGTGCCAGAGTTTGCCCATACGCCTCTAATTTTGAATCAGGAAGGACGCAAGCTTTCCAAGCGCGATGGAGTCACATCCATTTTTGACTTTAAGCAAATGGGCTTTACCGCTGAAGGTTTGGCAAATTACATGACATTGCTGGGTTGGTCTGCGCCAGACTCGACTCAGGAAATTTTTACCTTGGAAGAAGCAGCGAAGCAATTTAGCTTTGAACGCGTTAATAAAGCTGGGGCTAAGTTTGACTGGGCAAAGCTCGATTGGATAAATAGTCAGTACATTCACAGTATGCCAGTGGATAAGCTGACCGATTTGCTGATACCTGTTTGGGAAGAAGCTGGGTATCAATTTACCGGAGGACGCGATCGCCCTTGGATAGAGCAGCTCGTCACTTTAATTGGTCCGAGTTTGACACGCCTTGTCGATGCGATCGCTATGAGCAAACTATTTTTTACCGAAACAGTTGAATTTAGTGACGAAGCAAGTGCTCAATTAAAACAGGAAGGTTCTAGCGCCACTCTCAAAGGTGTGATCGCTGCTTTGGAAAATCATCAACTCACTGAAGCCAGCGCTCAAGAAATTATTAAGCAGGTGGTGAAAGAACAAAACGTCAAGAAAGGCTTGGTCATGAAGGCACTGCGGGCTAGCTTAACTGGCGATTTGCACGGTCCCGACTTGATCCAATCGTGGTTGCTTTTGAATCAAATTGGTTTAGATAAGCCGCGCTTGCTTCAAGCAGTAGAAGTCGCTAGTTAGCAGCAAGCATAATTTGGGAATCAAAGTTATGGATAATGGGGGCGCACGTTCGTGTGCCCCTGTTTGTAGAATAAATTTAATTTTATGCTATTGACAATCGTTACTTTTGATGTGCTGGGAAAACCTCGCTTCGATTCTTTTCTCCTGCTTTTGAGAAGCTTTGACCTTAGCCCATTCTCTTTTAGGAAACTCGGAACCCTCATAAAGGAGCCAGTGGGGTGGTGAGCACCTCGTGAGGGAGGGTTTCCCGACTCAGGCGACAGGCGTTGGGGATTAGGATCAGGGGGATGGGGGGTTAGGTTTCGCGTTGGTTTTTCCACATAACGTGAAAAGTCAGATTGATAATCGATGATTTTTTTGATGCTTACAAGGTGAGACAATTAGTTAAATACCCTCGCATTAGGAACTTTTTGTGTAACATAGATGTCTCTAGAAATACTTAAAAAAGTATGTCATTAAAATGCTGACAAAAGAGATAAATCGAGGGATAAGATTATCTTTGATGATGGCGGCGCTGGCGATCGCGTCAGCAATGAGTACAACATCTCAGGCAGAGGAAACGGCTCCAACCATTTTTGGAGATATCATCATCGGTCAAAATTCTTCCCCAAATCCCCAAAGCGTTCGCGGTATAAATGGTGGTTCCATACCGGCAAGGGAAATTGCTGGTAAAAGTGAAACTCCTACAGGTGCCTGTACTGGATATTTTGATGAAGAACCAGACCATACTGTTGAGTTGACAAGTAAATTCGAGTACCTAAGACTGCAAATACAAAGCCCGGAGGATACCACCTTAATTGTTACCGGTCCTGGAGGCGTCTGGTGCAATGATGATTTTGATGGTAAAAATCCCGGCATGATTGGGGAATGGCTGCCGGGAACCTACTATATTTGGATTGGTTCTTACAAAAAAGACAAGTATCTTCCTTACACCCTAACCATATACAGAAGTTAGGTAGGGGTGTTTCCACCAGCCAAAGTAGGTGAAATCGGGTATGTTAGGCTTGGCTTGTAGCACAAGGTCTAGGTAAGCGCTAGCAATGACAATCACGACATCTGAGGATTTATCTTTTGGAGTTAGCAGAACAAGGCTGGCGTACTGAAATTGTCACCCAGCCAGACGGCAGTACATCGTCTACTACTCGCACCCCGCGATCGCTTTATTCAAAGCAAATAGCTTCCAAGTCTACCTGGCTATCAGCGTATACTTTGCTATAGTACTCATCTATTTTTTTCGCAAATTCAGTATCCATAAAAGTGAGTAAAAAATCTGATATTGATGTACAGATAGAATAGACATTTTTTGGATTAACACCATTAGAATGAGCGCATAGGTGACCGTGAGCAAATATGTGCCGAATTGAAGCAGAGATGTAAGCTACATTTGTACTGTTGTAACTTCTACAGTCGCTTAACTTAACTTTTAGCTTTTTATCATTTATTCTCTCATAAAGAAAATTATAAAGTAGACCTTTTTTATCTTTTTCTACAAATTTTTGAATAACTTTTTCTGGATTATAAGGAGCCATGAGAGAATCGAGCGCATCTAACTTAAGCGAGTTTATTTCAAGAAATCGCTCCAAAGCAGAATGTGTCAAAAAGACTAAGAAGAAAGCGTCATAACCATCATTAGTCTCTTGTGAATACCCCTCAAGATTAATTCCTTTGAAGTTTTTGGCAAGCCTCACTCTACTAGCAAACCGAATTATGTCCCCTGCTCTTACCTTAGGTCCAAATCCAAGGCTAGATGGATTTGGATCTAGCTTGAGAAGCTGATGAAATTTAGCAAAACCTTGTAATTCCATAATCCTTTCTCTTGTACTTTTACAAAATACTTAAATCTGTCACTAAACCTTTGTTTGTGCAGTCGGTTTAGCAAAACCAAACATACTAAACAGCCAGTGATACCATTCTTGGTTAGTTATAAAAACCTTTAAAGCTGACTCTAAATCCACATCCAAATCTTTATTTTGAATATCGATAATTAATTGATAAGTTAATTCCAACTGAATTCTATCCTCTTTAGAAAATAAAACGAATTTTCCATTAGGAGAGTTTTTTAACTGAATTATTCTTTCTTTAGATACCTGACCTTTAATTTCAGTTAAGCGCTCATCCCGAAATAAACCAAAACGGTCTTGAGGGTGTGAGCATACTAACTCGTTGAAATTACTAATTCGACTAGTGAAAGCCGAATTAGGAGACATTTGGAGAAAAGCCATGACATAATTATGACGGTCAGTCTCGATTACAATATGCTCTGGTAAAACTTTTTTTCCTAACCGATACAAAGTCAATTTAATTGGTTTGATATGGTTGAAAGCTTCAGCAATAGTCTTGACTTTACCGATATCGTCAGAGTCAGAAATAATCGGAAGATTATTATACTGCCCCTCAAGATAAACTTTTTGCTTAATTAGATATTCAATCACATATTCTTTCGTTAGCTGTTCTTCGCTCTTAACTTCAGGAACAAGTTTTTTTACCAGGTCTATCATGTCAACCGAACCAGGTTTCTGCATTTCCTGTATCATGCTGAGGAATGCTTCTGTAAATACCTGCTGCTGAGAAAGCAATACTCGCAACCGCTGTTCTATTTTTTCATTAGCGTCTAGCTTATGAATGTTTTCCTTTATAGAGGGTAAGGGAATTTGACGAACTCTATAATTGTAGTAGTCAGCCGCTCGGTTCAAAACCGCACGAATAGATTTTTGTTCGAGAATATCCTCTAAGTCTTCGGGTAAAAATATCTGTTCTAAAGGAACATTGAGAGTCTGAAGCTTGACCTTAAGAATAGAGAAAAGTTCTTCCTCCTGCGGTCTTTGTAAATGAATTTGATACTGAGATAAGCGATCACTAATTGAATTATTAAATTTGGTTTTAAAGTCTTCCCATCGTTCAGGAAACATATTCAGGATAATTAAACTATTAGGAACATGGGTAAAAATCTCCTTGATAGTTTCTCCAAAATTCTCCAATATTTCTTTATTATGGGGAAGTCCCAATCCTTCAAGCTGGTCAAAGATGATAATTAAAGGCTCATCAAGAGTAGATAATTTACCTAAAACCGAAATTGCTTCCAAAGAAAATGCTTCCAAGCTAAGCTCTTCTCTCCAGTTTGGTAAACCAACTTTTTCTACCTCCTCATCTGATAAAGCCTGACCAGCTAGCCAACGTGTAGCAAGATCTTTGAGTTCTGGCTTAGTGTAGCTACAATACTTAACAATTCCCTTGAGAATCGAGGGAGCAAAACCTCCAGCCGAGTAATTTTTTACCCACCACTCATTAATTCGTTTTTGAATTTGCTGCCAGTATACTAGTTTAGTATAAGTACCTTCTCCCCCAAGAGCATTTATATTATCATCCTTTAGCGCTTTGATAATATCCTGGTCTTTTTGAGTAAGATTTGAGAGATTAGCAACAATTTTATGAAAGCTATTAATAATTAGATAATCTAATTGGGTAAAAGAACCAACCCGCTCAACTAAAGACTCCAAAATGCGGCTGTAAATATGGTACAGCACAGACGAAGGATGGTTAGGCTGACGGATAAAAAGCAGTCGATTACTTGATAATCGCGCCTGCGCTAATCTCATCATTAAATGAGTTTTACCCGAACCTGGTTCTCCAATTACTACTGCTCCTTTACTTTGATGATTGGAGTCTAGCTTAATGTCCTTCAAGATTGACTCAAGGGTCACAAATTGTTGGTGATAGGTATCGGGATAATCGGGGTGATTTTGAAAAGGGGTATCAACTCGACTACCACTAAAGGGATTGGGCTGCTCTTTTAATTGGTCTATCATTAACTTACGATAAAGGTAGTAGGTAAACTCTGCATCATACCGGGCAGAATGAGCCATATCCCGGATAAAGTAACGGTTATTAACGCGCAAACTTAAATATTTACTTAAATACTCTAAGGAGTAACTTTCTAACCCCAGCCACCAATTTTTCGCTCTTATACAAGTGCAATCAAACTTTAAGTTAGGGAATTTTAAACCAGCTTTTTGGAAACTGAACTTAAGTACTTCGATATCGTGTTCAGCATAGTGGCAAACTATTTTCTTACCTTGAACAATATTTGAAAACTCTTCTAGTAAGATTTTTAGACTTTTGAGGTTAGGTAGATGAGAACCGTTATTGGGATGATCGCGGGAAAGCCCTTCGTAAATTACACGTCCGTGACTATCAACGATCGCTAGTTCGCTTAATTCTGGTTTGCCTTCAGTATCAAGAACTACAAAGTCCATATCACTCCAACGTGCGTGTAAGCTATCTCTTTACTACTGTTAAATAAGAACATATGTTTTACCCAAACTCGATTTTTAATGTTTAGCTCTATAGTGACTAGTCACTATGGGAAATCACTAAAATTGGAATTTCACCCTTCTCACCATCTGGGAAATATTTTGCTAACAAATCCTTTGGGCGATTGCAAAAGAGCGCAGTGCCGGAGGCAATCGCCCAAATAAACACCATTCCCTCAATCTGCTTCAAAGCCAAACGTGAAGGCGTAGCACGTCCGTTTTCCCACGAATTCATCGTGGGATACGTGACACCCAACTATGCTGCAAACTGTTCTTGTGTTAACCCAGTTAAAAGCAAGGTATAAATGAGCTTGCTGGCTTCTGGCTAGTCTATTACCAACGTTTTTTGATGCTCATCTGACTACTGAATTTAAAAAAGACACATAAATCAAGCAAGTGATATATAGTTTGCTTGATTCTTAGCTACATTCCGCATCTTCTTCGCTCCGGAAAAACGCGGAAGTTTTTTTGCTTTTCTCAAAAAAAATGTAATTATTGTAACGAGTGCGTGTTCCTGAGCATCATTATGATTAAGCTGTCTTCGATGACTGGCTTTTGAAACAAAGCGATGTGTTCGCCTTAAAGCCGAGGCGGGAACGTGTACACGCCCTGGTGACTCTACAATTGCTCCATCTTCACCCCTGGTACTTCCAGCATCACTGTACTTATCTGAACTTCCAAAGAGTGCAAAAGTACTAAACAGCTTTTAAAGCCTTGCTGTACAATCAATACGCAGTGGTGCCGTTTTAGAAAGTCTCCCCATGCACGATACGCAACATACTTGCCTGCCAAACAGTCTTGGCGGGAAATTTCTCCATCTAAAACAAGACATCCATAGTACAACGAAGCAAAATTAAGTTAAATTTAATTAAGATTCTTAATGAAGCTTCGGCTTGCTGGCTCTCAAGCTAGCGACGAAGTCATCGTCTGTCATAACATCAAATAAAAAATGCAGTTATAGACATCTGTTTGAAAGGCTTTATCTGTGAGCCGTTAATGTGTTGTATATGCATCTAGAGGCAAAATTAAAATGAAATTCTCCTGGAGAGTCCTAGTACTCTGGACATTGCCAGCTTTGGTCATTGGCTTTTTCTTCTGGCAAGGGGCATTTTCTGGTGCTCCTGCGGACACGACTAGAAATTCAGCCAATACCCGCATGACTTATGGTCGCTTTCTGGAATACTTGGACGCGGATCGAGTCACCAATGTTGATTTATATGAAGGTGGTAGAACGGCAATTGTGGAAGCCGTCGATCCAGACCTGGACAACCGCATACAACGGGTACGGGTGGATCTGCCTGCTAGCGCACCTGAACTGATTAACAAGCTAAAAGAAAAACAAGTTAGTTTTGACGCGCATCCGATGCGGAATGATGGGGCAATTTGGGGACTGCTAGGTAATCTCATTTTTCCTATCTTATTGATTACCGGGCTGTTCTTTTTGTTCCGTCGTTCTAGCAACCTGCCTGGTGGTCCTGGTCAAGCCATGAACTTCGGGAAATCAAAAGCTCGCTTCCAGATGGAGGCAAAAACCGGAGTGAAATTTGACGATGTCGCAGGTATTGAAGAAGCCAAGGAAGAACTGCAAGAAGTGGTGACCTTCCTGAAACAACCAGAAAAATTCACTGCTGTGGGCGCACGCATTCCCAAAGGGGTGCTGTTGGTCGGACCTCCGGGAACAGGTAAAACGCTGTTAGCAAAAGCGATCGCTGGTGAAGCAGGCGTACCGTTCTTCAGCATCTCCGGTTCGGAGTTTGTGGAAATGTTCGTAGGTGTGGGTGCATCCCGCGTCCGCGACCTGTTTAAGAAAGCAAAAGACAACGCCCCCTGTATCATCTTTATTGATGAAATCGACGCCGTAGGACGTCAACGGGGTGCAGGTATCGGTGGTGGAAACGACGAGCGGGAACAAACCCTCAACCAACTGCTTACCGAAATGGACGGTTTTGAAGGGAACACCGGCATCATTATTATTGCTGCCACCAACCGTCCTGACGTGTTAGATGCAGCATTATTGCGTCCCGGACGGTTTGACAGGCAAGTTACTGTCGATGCACCCGACGTCAAAGGACGTTTGGATGTTTTAAAAGTCCACGCCCGCAACAAGAAACTAGACGCTGGCGTTTCTTTAGAAGCCATCGCCCGTCGTACCCCTGGTTTTACAGGTGCAGATTTAGCGAACTTGCTCAACGAAGCTGCCATTCTCACAGCGAGACGGCGTAAAGACGCGATCACCAATGGAGAAATCGATGATGCTGTAGACCGGGTTGTTGCTGGTATGGAAGGCACACCTTTGGTAGATAGCAAGAGCAAGCGTTTGATTGCTTACCATGAAATAGGACACGCGATCGCAGGAACATTGCTGAAAGACCACGACTCAGTGCAAAAAGTTACCTTGATTCCACGGGGACAGGCACAGGGCTTAACTTGGTTTATTCCCACTGAGGAGCAAGGGCTGATTACTCGCGCTCAACTCAAAGCCAGAATTACTGGTGCTTTAGGTGGTCGTGCTGCAGAAGAAGTAATTTTTGGTTCTGCGGAAGTTACAACTGGTGCTGGAGGCGATTTGCAGCAAGTCAGTAGCATGGCACGGCAAATGGTGACAAGGTTTGGAATGTCTGATTTAGGACCAATATCCTTGGAAAGCCAACAGGGAGAAGTCTTCTTGGGTCGTGACTGGATGACACGCTCAGAATATTCTGAGTCAATTGCGGCTCGTGTTGATAGCCAAGTGCGTGCCATAGTTGAAGAATGTCACCAGACCGCAAAGCGGTTCATAGAGGAAAATCGCACCCTCATTGATCGGTTAGTGGATTTGCTGGTTGAAAAAGAAACCATCGACGGTGATGAATTCCGTCAGATTGTGGCTGAGTACACGACCGTACCTGAAAAGTCGCAGTATATGCCCACTCTCTAATCTTAAGTTAGGTAGGGCTATGCCCTACTTCATTCAATAGGGATGGTTAACGCCATCCCTATTTTTGTTTGGATAAATTTCCATTTTCTCGACTTAATCTATTTAGAACCTTTCACCTACACCCAAGGTTCGCTATGGGTGCAGTTCTCTGGTGGTTCCTGATAGAAAATGGCATCTCATCTCACAATTATTAGAAAAATTCAGGAGTTTGAGCAACTTTGATTGTAAACTCAACGCTTAACCGTTATGTAAAACCTACTCAAAGCTACTCAACAATACTCTTTTCTATGCCAGTTGTCTGGAACTACTGATTTTCACTTTAAGTTTCGTTTACTTCCTGTTTCATCCTGGCAACGTCGGCGTTAACCAGTCCACAGGCGCGAGCACTGTCTAACTGACAGCTTGACTCAAATTAATTGCGGCGTTCAAATCTCTGTCTAGACTGAATCCGCACTGGTCGCAATGAAACACTCGCTCATCCAAACTGAGTGTTTCTTTTTTGGTTCCACAATTAGAGCAAGTCTTGCTAGATGGGAACCATCTGTTAACTACAACTAGCTTGGAGCCTCGCAAGGTACACTTGTAGGTTAACTGACGACGGAACTCGAAAAAGCTCATGTCTTGAATAGATGCAGCCAATTTGTGATTAGCCATCATTCCTGACACGTTTAAGTCTTCTATCACAATTACGCCGTGGTTCTTGGCTAACACTGAGGTTAACTTATGCAAAGTGTCTTTGCGGATGTTAGCAATCTTTCTGTGCAGACGAGCTACTGCCATCTGTGCTTTTTTCCAGTTCACACTTCCTTTGACCTTACGTCGGTGTAGCCACTGCATTCTGCGAAGCTTGCCTTCGTATTTTTTGTAGGATTTAGCTCCTACAACTACCTCACCTGTTGACAAAGTAGCCAGGTTTTTGACACCAAGGTCAACCCCTACAATGTTTGTACTATCATTCTTTTGCTGTTCCACATCGAACCTAAAACTGATAAACCATCTATCAGCTTGGCGGCTCAAAGTACATGACTTAATTAGTACTTGTGGTAATCTCTCATAAGTTTTGAGGATTCCAATAATAGGCACTTGAATTTTGTTGTTTCCAAGTATTTTGACAGTACCTTCTAAGGTAAAAGAATCATGCTTACCTTTTTTCTTGAATCGAGGAGTGCCAGCAGTCTTTTTAAAGCATCTATCCCATGCTACACGAAGCGCTCTTAATGCTTCCTGTGGAGCAGATTTAGAGCATTCCTAATACCAGGGATTTTCAGGTTTCACCAGTGCTACTAGCCACTTGTGCAGGTCGATAGCAGTGGGAAACTTAATTTTGGAACTAGGATTAACTCTATTGTGGTCTAAAATCTGTTTTGTTAACGCGAGTCCCCAATTCCAAGCGTGACGTGCCACTCCCGCATGCTTTAACAACTCTGTACGCTGTTTGTTATTCAGTTTCAATTCAGTTTTGAAACCTAGCAGCATTGACTTGACTTTTTAAGTTTTATATAACGTTAGTATACTAACGTTATACAGAAAATGTCAATGCCGAGAAAAGGGCAGTTCCAAAAAAATAATAAACTGGGCTTTAAACCTATCGGTGACACACCTTTGGACTCAAAGCCATTGACTGTTAGATTACGTCAGGGACAACTAGAAAAACTTAAAGCCGTACCCAACTGGCAAGAACGACTTAGAGAATATGTTGACCAGTTAATTTCTGAAAACTCTACTCAAAATGAAGAAGAATGAGTAGATGTGAAGAGAAATTAGCTTACAGTTCTTAACCCTAACTTTCATCGAGATGGCTTAACCTGATAAACGTGTGTTTATCAGAGCAAAGATATGACATCTCCACCCCAGTTGCTGAGTGATCCGTTTGTGCAATTACCAACGGAAACTTCAGTGAGAGTTGTGTGGTTTACCGAGTTTGCTGGTTCTGGACATATCGTTACCTACGGTAAGAATCTGGCTCAAACTGCTCTTGCCACGACGACTAAACTCAGCCGCACGCGCGAAGATCAACAATCACGAGTTGGAAATCAAACCCAAGACGGACAAGTTTATCAAAATCCTGTGCAGCGTGATATTTGGCGACATGAGGCTGAGATTACTGGCTTAACCGCTGACACAAGAGTTTCGTACTATGTAACGAGTGTGCGGGAAGATGGCGCAAGCGTTAACAGCAATCTGTTTACCCTTGCACCCAAGCCGAGTCCAGGTAAACCAATGAAAATTCTGCTAACCTCTGATCATCAAATTAAGCCGATGGTTGCAGCAAATTTGCAAAAGGTTGTGGAGACAGTTGGACGAGTCGATGCGGTTTGGTTCGCTGGTGATTTGGTTAATGTTGGCGATCGCGCCTCAGAATGGTTTGATGATCATCGTGGCGGTGCTTTCTTTCCTTGTTTGCAAGGTCGTGGCAACTATGAAATGAACAACAATGGGGTCAAGACAATCTACACTGGCGGTGAAATCATTCAACATGCCCCGATGTTTACTTGCATTGGCAACCATGAAATTATGGGACGCAGTGCCTGTGGAAGTATAAATGATGAATTTGATGCTACGATGCCTCGTGCGGTTGCTCTCAAGTTGTATGGGCAAAAATTTCTTAAAGATAATTCCTTTAATACCGATACATACGAAGAGATTTTCACTCTACCCGAGAGTCAAGAAGGTGGAAAAACTTACTACGCAGTTAGTTTTGGTGGCGTGCGTTTGGTAGTACTGTACGCGACAAATATGTGGCGATCGCCTAACTTGGATGCAGAGGCTAGAGGCAGATACCGAGAACGGGAAAAAGATTTCAACACCCCAGAGAATTGGGGTTACGGGCAACATATTTATGAGCCAATTGCTAAAGGCAGCACACAATACAATTGGTTAGTGCAAGAACTCAATCATCCTGAGTTTCAGCAAGCAAAGTACAAAGTGGTGATGTTGCATCATCCGCCCCATACCTTGGGTGGTAACATAGTTCCAGCATATACCGACCCAGTGCAGGTCATTGAACGCCATGCTGACGGTAATATCAAGGCAATCCGTTACGAGTACCCCAAAGATGCAGACTACATCATCCGCGATCTTATCCCCTTGCTGGAAACTGCTGGTGTGCAGTTAGTCTTCTACGGACATTCCCATTTGTGGAATCGCTTTGTCAGTCCAAGTGGAATGCACTTTTTAGAAACATCTAATGTTGGTAACTCTTACGGTGCTGCTTGGGGTAATAATAAGCGAGAAGTTCCTGTTGGCTATCAAGAGCATTATGCTGAACTTGGCGATCCATATGGTTTAGGATCTGTGGTGCCAACAATAACTCCCATGCTGGATGAAGATGGAAAACCGATGCCTTATATTGCGAGTAATGACATCACGGTTTTCAGTATCTTTGACACGGGTACAGGTACGGTCACCAGCTATCGTTTTGATACACGATACCCGGATTCGCAGGTCATTAAGTTTGATGAGTTTCAGTTGAAATAAGGCGGAAATTGCACATTAACAAAGATAAAATATAGGGTGCGTTAGGACTGTAACGCACCTGTTCTGTTTTCCATTAACCATGAGCCAATTTTAGCCAAAGCAGCATCCAGTTTGGCTTATGGTCAGTCCGGTCACTGTTAAGTGACTATTTTCGTCAGCCTTGTATAGCAAAATTGGTCTAGTTAGGTGCGTTGCAAAGCGGGTTTCTATCATGATAAAACGCAGTTGGGAACATTGAAACCGCGCTCCGCACGCGAATAATAATTATGGCATCCATTGAACCTATCCCTAATGAGCTTACTAAGATTATTCCTCCTCCTCAACCTTCACCTGAGCCAGAACAAGTCAAAGCTGATACAGAAGAGCAGAAAGACTTAGCGGAAGATTCTGGACGGATATTTCAAGCTGTTGGGGTAATTACTGGAAAGGTCAACTTCATTAATGAAAATCAAAGCACTGTCACCATTGGTCGAAAAGAATACCCACTTTTCTATATTCCCCGAAAACAGAGAGCCTTTGAAGCTCTCAAGAAAGAAATAGAAGCTAGTGGCAGTCCCACTCAACGACTGATTGTCTATCCAAAAGCAATTCATTTTCCAAGAAAGGATCAACTATCACAGCTCGCTTTTCAGCTAGTTGGTTTTGACAAAGGACGCGAAGCAGAAGCAGTCTCGGGGGAGCTTCAAGACATGGAGTTCAAACTCTCAGGATTGTGGCAGTTCATTCCTGTCTGCCCCACCCCCTGTATCTCTGTTTTCCGAAATTTTACAAAAGAACGACTGGAGTATATAAAGACCGCTGATCCTACAAAAAAAGTTAAATTTATGAAAGCTAGCCATTTACCGTTGCTTTGGAAGGACGCACCAGTCAGACCGTTCAGATTCAATCCCAAAGCTACCCATGACCAAGGGCATCCAGCATTTGTTGAAATCAAAGCGAAATTTTTGCCAGCGCGCGATGTCTTCGGTTTTGTTGAGCAATTAGCAGAACCTACTGAAACTGCACCAAGATTTCTCAAAGCATCTAAAAAAGATAAAGCCTTAGTACAGCAAACCAAAACCAAAACCAAATCTTGAATTATACTCTTTCAACCTACCTTGCATACGGTTGGTCAATTGGTGACAGAAACCTTTTGCACTGGATTGTTGGGTTTCGGGGAAACGTCAAAGTGGTTCAATCGGTGGAAAGCAGATAGGCATAAAAAAGCAGTCGGTTGAGCAAACTCAATCGACTGCCAGCAGTGAAAAGTATCCTGAGACCAGGAATATTGTGACTGGTATGAACAGTAGGGTAGGGGATGTAAAGTGGTATAAATTTTTCTCTACACTCCGACACCTAGCACGCAAGCAATAGCTTGCGCCCCTACACCCTACTTGGGTTTAGCCTACTGTTGTTGGATCCCAGTAGAACTGGTCATAGCTCTTCCGAGTTGATTCGCTGAAATCACTTGTTAAGGGTTGGAAAGCATCCGCGAATTTGCCGAACAGCGAATTCACCAGATTATCAGCAGCATCCTTGACTCCTATTGACAACACTAGATTATCCAACTTGCCGAGGAAGTCGCCAGCGGCAGTGTTTGATTTGTCAATAATCACAGACCAGTTGCCATTACCAATAACTACGCTGTTGCTGGTGAAGACCTGGTTGCCATTACCAATGATTGTGTTGTTGCTACCGTAGTCCCAGTTACCATTACCAATGGTTGTGTTGTTATTTCCGAAGCTCCAGTTGCCATTACCAAGGGTTTTGTTGTCACTAGTTGACTCCCAGTACCAGTTGCCATTACCAATGGTTCTGTTGTTTTGAGTATTGTCTAAATGCCAGTTGCCATTACCAATGGTTGCGTTGTTCTTACTAGAGTCCCAATTCCAGTTGGCATTACCGACGCTTACGTTGGATTGTCCGTAGTTCCAGTTGGCGTTACCGATGACAGCGTTGTCACCACCAAAGTCCTTGTTGCCATAACCAACAGGTATACCACCTTCGGGAGTATTAAAAATGTTATCACTGCCACTGAAGGGTAACAGACCACCAAGGACAGTGGACAAGATATCGGTGGGTGGTTGAACAGCTTGAGAGCCACCCTGAGAGCCACTACCAGCAAGTAAGTTGCTATATGGGTCTCCACTACCACCAGCGAGTTCGTTGGCATTGTTGATACCAGTATTGGCGCTCACGATGTCATTCTTATAGAGCGTCAACAAATCAGAGGGTGATTGCAGAGGCGTACTGTTAGTACTGAACAGTCTTTTACCTGTAGCAGAGTTGACTGTTTTGGTGAAGTTTAAGAGGCTATCTTGAACAACCCTCAAGGTTTCGGAGGGTGATTTGCCACTTCCGCCGCTAGCGCCTTTTAAGTCGTCGCCAAAGAGAACCTGCACAATATCCAAGGATGGCTGAGAGCTACCACTAATAGCCGTATTACCACTTGGTACAAGCGGGTTGCCATCACTAGTACCTGTGGTAGGGGCACCAGCAGCCGAGGTACCAGATCCACCGGGCAAGGTTTGACTGTAGACGGATGCGGTGAAATTTGACGCTGACTCAGGTATGGGGAAGTTTGTACCATAAGCCTGTTTCAAGTAATCGAGAGCTGGCGCATTGGTAGTACCAAACGGGTTGTTTCCACCAGCAAATGGGTTTCCACCACTGGAGGAGGTAACAATGCCATTCTCGGATAATCTGTTACTCAGTTTGCCGATGACGGAGTCAACTGTCTCCTCGACAGTAAAGTTTATCGCTTTTGAAAATCTTTCTGGTGTGATTTCTTTACCGATGATCCATTCGTTGTTACCAACGACTACGTTACCAAGACTACCGAACGCTTCACCACCACCACCAGCATAAGGGTTGTTTGCAGCACCAGTAAAGGTATTGGTACTGCCAGTTCCTAAACCGAGACTTTGTAAGCTGCTACCACCAAAGCCACCAGCACCTTGGCTGGCACTAAATGGGTTGCTGCTACCACCAGCGCCGCCACTGATTGGGTTGCTACTACCAGCTTGGCTGCCACCACCGATGCCACCAGCTTGGCTGCCACCACCGATGCCACCAGCTTGGCTGCCGTCACCGATGCCACCAGCTTGGCTGCCACCACCGATGCCACCAGCTTGGCTGCCGCCACCGAAGTCACCAGCACCTTGGCTGCCGCCACCGAAGTCAGCAGCACCTTGGCTGCCGCCACCGAAGTCAGCAGCACCTTGGCTGCCGCCACCGAAGCCACTAACACCTTGGCTGTCACCACCGAAGTCAGCAGCACCTTGGCTGCCGCCACCGAAGCCACTAACACCTTGGCTGTCACCACCGAAGTCAGCAGCACCTTGGCTGCCGCCACCGAAGTCAGCAGCACCTTGGCTGCCGCCACCGAAGCTGCCAGCACCTTGGCTGCCGTCACCGAAGCCGCCAGCACCAGCTACCTCAGTAACTGAAGGAATAACTGAGTCGCTAACAAGAACAGTAGAGTTGTCAGTAGAAGTCGCCATTAAAAATAATCCTCCTAATTTTTAGGACTGAAATCTCGTAAAATGGGGGAAATTAAAGACATAAAGCCTGCCTTATTGGTTTGCTCTTTGGTTTTTTAAGTGCAGGCTGTTTTTTGACTAGTCACTGTTGGAATTTTGTTGGGTTTCCCTGTAAAAAGGTCAACCCAACATTTTTTATTTCAAACTGGGACGTTAAACAATCGGAGTGCTAGTACTAGCGATCGCATTGTTCCCAGATTGCAATTGGTCGATAGCGTTACTGAAGGTTATGATGTCACTCCCCAACAGTTGTAAGACATCAGAAGATGATTGGGGAAGCTGACTGCCGACACCAGAATTCTGATTGGCAATGTTGTAAAAGCTTGAGATATCAGCTTCTACTAACTTCAAAACTTCAGAAGGCGTTGCTCCCGGAATCACACTGCTACTACCAGTCACTGGACTGCTACCACTTGACACACTGCCACTACCAGCAACCGTGTCGTTACCACTAGAGCCACTGGCATTGCCATTTAAGAAGGGTGAGTCGCTGCCATAAGCCGCATTCACTAAATCAACTACAGGTGCCAGAGGCTGATCGCTACTTGCATCGGCGTTGCCACTTCTATATTGGTTGATAATGTCAGTAAAGGTTGAGGTGTTTGTCCGGATGCTCTCCAAGACATTCGATGGTAACTGCGGAAAAACACTGTCACTACTAGCAGCAGAGTTAGTGTTAGAAGTTGCCATAACTAAAAATCCTCCTATCGTTAGAACAAAAACGTTGTTGAACTAAGGAAACTAAAAGAAGCAAGCTAGATCGGTATATAACTTTCTTCTTTGGTTTCCTGAGCGGAGGCTTAGTTAATGGCTAGTAGCTCTTGAAATTATGTTGGGTTGACCAGTGCAGCGGTTAACCCAATATTTTTTATTTCAAGGTGAAACTCTAAGCAAACGGGTTACCCACCAAATCCGCCACCGAAGCCGCCACCACCAAACTGGTTGCCACCACCACTAAACGGGTTGCCACCACCACCAGATCCGCCGCTGATGCTGCTAACATCAAATCCGTCGGTGCTGCCACCACCAAACTGGTCACTTCCACCACCATTTACGGATGATGTGCTACCTAGGTTGGAAACCTGGTTGACAATACTATTGGTGATCTGCGAAGACAACACATTTGTACTTTCTTCGGTAGGACCTGCGGCGATGTATTGATCAATCAGAATTCTGTTCTGAAACGACAACGATCCGCTTGCGCTTCCAAAATCGATGCCACCTTGGCTGCCGCCACCTTGGCTGCCGCCACCGAAGCCACCAGCGCCGCCACCGAAGCCGCCACCGCCAGAGATATCGCCACCTGAAGAAGCGCCAGTGAAGGCGTCGGTGCTACCAGCACCAGAGGTATCGCCACCAGAGGGAGCGCTGCCGCCACCAAATCCGCCTGCTGCGCCGCCATCAGAACCGCCTGCGCCACCAAATCCGCCGGTGCTGCCGCCACCAGAGGGAGCACTGCCACCACTAGTGCCAATAGCAGCCCAAGGGTTGATACCACCAGTAAGCGGGCTGCCCTCGGCATTCGGGTTGCCAAAGTTAGTAAAGGGACTACCGCTACCAGCACCACCAGCGCCACTAGGAGCCTCACCAGTGGTACCACCACCAGTGGCACTTCCAAAGCCTTGTAATACCGTCTCAGTAGAAGTGACTTCACTCAAGCGACCCCAGGGAGATCCCTCCAGCAGATTCGCGCCACCAGTACCAGTAGTAGATTGGTTGCCAGTATCAATGTTTTCAGTTGCCATTAGGAATAATCCTCAGATTTTTAGGGTAAAAATTGCGTAAACACATGAAGAGAGAACAGACAAAAATAAGTCTGTTAGTTTACAATTCCTGGTTTATTGTTATTGCCAAAATTAATGGTGATTTCTTAGTCTAAGAAACCCTATGCGTTGTCTGGTAGAGACTATTCACCCTGTTTCTAGATGATCTATGGAGAACAAAATCAAACTGTAAACAACGCTACCTTTCTATTTAAATATTAAGTAATTTCAAAGAGGAACTCAATACAGTTTCTTTTGATGTATCTGTCCGATTTTTAGATATGTTTATCTTTTTTTGATAAGAAAAATACAATCCAAGAAAAACAGCGCATATCAAAGCTTGTAAAAATTCGTTAAGGCATTAATATCAGTATCTATCCTACATTTAAAAATAATGGTGCTAGGTTTAAGCAATCTTAAATCTTGCACCATTATTATCATTTATCAACAAATAAATTTCCTAGCCGAGATCACGAAAACACAAAGTGTCTAACTAAACAGAAGCGACTAAACTACGCTTCTCTGGCTCAGACCAGCGACCAACGACTTTGCCCAAAACTGACATTTCCTGAACCAAACGGTCAAACTTTTCAGGAGTCAGAGACTGCGGTCCATCAGATAGAGCTTTGGCAGGATTGGGGTGGACTTCAATCATTAATGAATCTGCACCTGCTGCGATAGACGCCAGTGCCATTGGTGTAACGTACTCAGATTTTCCTGTACCATGACTGGGGTCAATCATGATGGGTAAATGTGTGAGTTGTCTCAACACAGGAATGACAGATAAATCCAGAGTGTTGCGAACATATTTGGAATCAAAAGTTCTAATACCCCGCTCGCAAAGAATCACATTTGGGTTTCCTGCTGCCAAAATATATTCTGCTGCCATGAGCCATTCATCAATCGTGGCAGCCATCCCACGTTTGATCAGCACAGGCTTATCTTGAGCGCCTACTTTTTTGAGCAAGGAGAAGTTTTGCATATTCCTAGCTCCTATCTGGATCACGTCAGCAACCCTATACAGTGCTGGTAAATCAGCAGCATCCATAAGCTCTGTGATGATACCCAAACCGGTGGCTTCACGGGCTGCTGCTAACAACTCTAGAGCACTCTCACCATGTCCTTGAAACGCATACGGCGAGGAGCGAGGTTTGTAAGCGCCGCCACGCAGAAACTTGGCTCCAGCTGCCTTAACGCGCTTTGCTGTTTCTACAATCATGGCTTCATTTTCAACGGAGCAAGGTCCAGCAACTAGTACCACAGGATGTTGCTCACCAAAGTGGACAGGACCGTTTGGTGTGGAGACAACGACCTCACTGGCTTCGCCATGACGGAATTCTCGACTCACCCGCTTGAAAGGTCGTTCAATTCGCAACACTTGCTCAATCCAAGGGCTGTTATTCTGTATCTGCATTGGGTCTAAAGTGGCAGTGTCACCAATTAAGCCCAAAACGATTTTGTTCTGTCCGACACTTTTTTCCACAGTGACACCCCAAGTGTCACGCATTTCTTCGCTGATACGAGTAATTTCATCAGCTGGTGTGCCATTCTTGACGATGATAATCATGCCTTTTACCTTTTGTGTTATTTAGTTAGCTAGTAATCCGCTACGCCGCCGAGTCATTAATTATTAGTGATTAGTTATTAGTCATTAGTTATTAGCAAGAAACTAATGACTAATTTGACTCATTACCGGAGAAATTCAGCGAGTTGTTCGAGCTTTTTCCAAGCTTCTCCACTTTGCAGAACTTCCTTGGCAATGCCAATACCTTTTACATAAGCCTCTTCTACAGTGTTGGTGCCATCAAGCACTTCACCAACATGAAGCGCTAGTGCTGCATTCAAAGCAACGACATCTTGCTGCGCCTGCGTACCTTTACCTTGTAGAACTGCTTTCAAAATTTCAGCGTTTTGTTGAACTTCTCCACCCTCCAACGCCGTAATTGGCGCAGGAGTTAGACCGAGTTCCTGAGGATTGAGTACGGCTGTGTGTACTTGTTGGTCTTTGACAACAGCTAAGTCACTTAAATCTGCCAATCCAGCTTCGTCTAACCTTTCGCGTCCGTAGACGACGATTGCACGACGCGTTCCCAGTTGCGATAATGCTTTAGCAATTGTTTCGACTAATAATGGGTCAGACACACCAATAATTTGCCCTGTTGGTCGCATGGGATTCACCAAAGGACCCAGCAGGTTGAAAACGGTACGTACTTTCAAAGTTTTGCGTAAATCGGCAACCGCTTTGAGTGCTGGATGCCACCCTGGAGCAAACAAAAAGGTGATACCGACTTGATCAACTGCAGTTTGAACTTTTTCAGGATTGGCGCTTAGATTAATACCCAAAGCTTCTAATACATCAGCGGAACCAGTCTTGCTAGACGCTGAACGATTGCCATGTTTGGCAACTTTTACCCCTGCGGCTGCGGCAACAAAGGCAACAGCGGTGGAAATATTAAATGTGGATGCTCCATCTCCACCTGTGCCGCAAGTGTCAATTAAGGGAGACGCAGAGGCTGCTTGTGAAGATACATCCGCGTGTCCTCCTGCGGACTGGGATTGTAAAACACCAGCCATGCCCACCAACTCTTCTGTGGACACTCCTTTGGATTGAATTGCTGCCAAAATTGCTCCCGATAGGACTGGAGGAATTGCGTCTGTCAGCCAACCGTGCATGAGATCCCCAGCTTCGGCAACAGAGAGCGATCGCCTATCTAACAATTGTTTGAGTAATCGAGACCAATCGTAAGATTTAAGAGTTTCGGCGGCGTTGTCAATACTTGCTTGAGTTACAGCTGTCATTTTCTCAACTGTTAATAATAGTAGTCAATAGCCATTAGTCACCAGTCATCGGTCAAAAGTCAAGAGTAGTTTCTTTAACCCCTTTCGGGGTTCCCCAGTCGCCTGACGCCACTTGCTCCACTTGGGGAGACCCCAAGACCGCAGTGGCTCCGGAGGGAAACCCTCCTGCACAGCACTGGCTCACTTTTGACTTTTGAGTTTGGACTAAGGATTGAGGACTTTAGCAACAGTTTGGACATCCTTGTCGCCTCTGCCAGAGCAGTTTATGACGATTCGGAGGCTACCATCCAATTGAGGACACAGCTTTTCTAAATAGGCGATCGCATGAGCGGTTTCCAAAGCTGGAATAATGCCTTCTAGTTGAGACAGACGCTGCAATGCCTCCAAAGCTTCAGTGTCTGTAACACTGTAGTACTCAGCGCGACCAAGTTCTTTGAGATAGCTATGCTCAGGACCGACGCCTGGGTAGTCCAAACCAGCACTAATTGAATGTGCTTCGACAACCTGACCATCGTCATCTTGTAGTACATAACTCATAGCGCCGTGCAACACGCCGATTCGTCCGAGTGTGAGGGTTGCGGCGTGCTTCTCGGTGTCAACACCTTCACCTGCAGCCTCAACTCCAATCAAGCGCACAGATGACTCATCCACAAACTCATGGAACAGTCCAATTGCATTGGAACCACCACCCACACAAGCCAAGAGAATATCAGGTATTCCTCCCCATTTCTCTTGAGATTGGTCGCGAGTTTCTTTACCAATCACAGCGTGGAAGTCGCGCACGATCATTGGGTAAGGATGAGGACCTGCAACAGAACCAAGGATGTAGTGAGTTGTTTCTACGTTTGTCACCCAGTCCCGAATCGCTTCAGAAGTTGCATCCTTGAGGGTTCCAGTACCAGCTTCCACTGGACGAACTTCTGCCCCCATCAGCTTCATCCGAAACACGTTAAGGGCTTGGCGTTGCATATCATGGATGCCCATGTAAATCACGCATTGCAAACCAAAACGAGCGCACACGGTTGCAGTTGCTACCCCATGTTGACCAGCTCCGGTTTCAGCGATAATCCGCTGTTTGCCCATGCGCTTTGCCAGTAACACCTGACCCAAAGCATTATTGATTTTATGCGCACCTGTATGGTTTAAATCTTCCCGCTTTAGATATATTTGCGGTCCTGTACCATCAGGTCTAGCGTAGTGTGCCGTGAGACGCTCGGCAAAATATAAGGGAGTGGAGCGTCCAACATAGTCCTTCAGTAAATTTTGTAACTCTGCTTGGAAGCTTGGCTCGTTGCGGTATTGCTCATATGCTGCTTCTAGCTCACTTAATGCAGGCATTAAGGTTTCAGGAACATACTTACCGCCGAACTTACCAAATCTTCCAAGGGAGTCTGGTCTTGCAGTAGAAGATGCAATTTGATTGATATCTGAGATGCTGACCACCGATTAAAACCTCTTTGCTTCTAGTAAATTTTTAGGAGTCTTAACAATTCTTGAGTTGTTTTTGACTCTTGACTCTTGACTGATGACTGTTAACTGTTAACTGTATTTAACCCACCGTTTGGAGAGATGGGCGGGCGATCGCAGCTTTCAATTCTTGAGAAAGTTGTTCAATAGCTTGCAGTCCTTCAGCGGGACTACCATTTGCTAACCTTTGAACAAAAGCACTGCCAACAATCACGCCATCTGCGCCCCAATCCATTGCTTGACGCGCCTGTTCTGTTCCAGAGATGCCAAAGCCAAGACCAATTGGTTTATCAGTTATGCTGCGCATTTCGGTGAGCAAAGTCTTGACACGCTCTTGCAGTTGGGAGCGAACACCTGTCACACCAGTGACACTGACAAGATAGATAAATCCTTGAGAAAACTTGGCGATCGCCTCAATCCGCTCTTTGGAACTGGTAGGAGCGACAAGTAAAATGACTTCTATGCCAAATTCCGCAGCAGTGTTAATCAGATCTTCTGCTTCTTCTAAAGGTAAGTCTGGGACAACTAATCCCTTGACCCCAACGTCAGATAGTTGTGCCAAAAACGACTTAACACCGCGATTGAGAATTGGATTGTAATAAGTAAATAAAATGATCGGCGCTTGCAGGTTTGGACTTTCTTGTGCAACTATCTCTAACACGTGCTCTAACTTAGTTCCCTTTTGCAAGGCACGAGTTGCTGCTGCTTGAATCACAGGACCGTCTGCAAGTGGATCGGAGTAGGGAACACCCAATTCAATAAAATCAGCACCATTGCGGTCTAAAATGCGTAAAGCTTGTCTTGTGGTTTCTAAATCAGGATCGCCGGCTGTTACAAAGGGAATGAGAGCGCACTGGTTATTACTTCTTAAAGATTGAAAACGTTGGGAAATGGAAGTCATCGGATTCATGCACCTAACTAATGAATATTGAATTTGTCGTCAGGGCTTAAGCCCTTACTACGAGCCAGCAACTTGTACAACAATCTTACCGTGTACACCAACGCCCCCTTCCTCAAGTTTTTCATGAGCTTGGGCGACCTGATTGAGTGGAAACGTCATTCCAACCACAGGTTTGATTTGACCCCGTTCAATCAACTTTTTCAAAGTTTCGAGTTTAGGGCGGGCATTTTCTAAGTGTACAAAGTGAACTGTAATATTTTTGAAAGTAGCAGGGCTGAGGTCACCTTGTACGCCTGTGACAGTCACAGCGCGACCATCAACTTTGGTTACTGTCAGGCTTCGGGCTAAAAGTTCGCCTGGTACGGTAGAAAAAGCGACATCAACTCCTTCACCGCCCGTTTCTTTCATGATAATGTCGATAAAGTTTTCGTTGCGGTAGTCAATAACTCTATCTGCACCGATAGACTTTACCAAATCAAAATCATAACTGCCGCAAGTTGTGTAAACATAAGCACCTGCTGCTTTGGCAATTTGGATGGCGAAAGAACCTACGCCTCCGGCACCACCATGAATCAGTACAGTTTCGCCTACTTTAATACTTGCTCTGTCGAACAAAGCCGCCCACGCCGTACCGCCTGCTACCGGCACACTCGCCGCTTCTGTATGCGATAAGTTTGCGGGTTTTTTAGCAACAATAGACTCATTTGCTACATTATATTCCGCATTTGCACCCTGACCATCCATGAGCCCTATGGCGTAATAGACTTCATCACCCACCTGAAAATCTTTGACGTTTTCTCCAATTGCCTCAACGACTCCTGAAACGTCGTAGCCGAGGATTGCAGGTAGTTTTATTCTTGATCCAAAAAGTCCTTGACGCACTCCACAGTCAGCAGGATTAACTGAAGTTGCATAAACCTTGACCAGAACTTCGTTTTTACCTGGTATCGGTTTATCCACCTCTGTTTGAGCAAAAACTTCTGAACCTCCGAAGCCCGTTATCACCATAGCTTTCATGGCTGTTTTTCCTTTGTCACTTCTGTGACTGCTCTTTGTTGAGCAGATTTCGCACAGCCTGCTCTAAATCTGCCTGTTTCACTAATGACTCTCCTACCAGAACAGTACGGGCACCCGCTTCACCCACAAGAGATAAATCTGCAGAGGTATACAAACCAGATTCACTGACGATGGTAATACCGAAGCTTTGCAAATGCGATCGCCGCTGTTCGAGTAGTTGCTGAGTCAGTCCAAGATCCACCGTAAAATCTTCTAGATTGCGATTATTGATCCCCACCAAGCGCAGATCGTCAATTTTTAGGACTCGATCCAGTTCCGCTAAGGTATGAACTTCTACCAAAGCTTTCATCCCCAAATCGTGAATTACGCGCAAAAAGTCTTGGATTTCCACATCTGACAGGATGGCGGCAATCAGTAGTACAGCATCTGCGCCTGCAACCCGTGCATAATAGATTTGGTAGATATCAATGATAAACTCTTTGCACAAAAGTGGCAGTGCGACTTGCTGCCTGATATTACGCAAGTTGTCAAAACTGCCTTGAAAGAACTTAGAGTCAGTCAGAACAGATAGACAAGCTGCGCCACCTTGCTCATATGCTTGGGCGATCGCCACTGGATCAAAATCAGCCCGGAGAACTCCACGACTTGGTGATGCTTTCTTAACCTCTGCAATCAGGCTTGGGTTATGGGGACTTTGCTTTAAAGCAGCCAGGAAATCTCGTACACTCGGAGCAGCAGTTACCTGCTGTTGTAAAGTCGCTAGTGGCAGTTCTTGCCGCATTTGTGCGACTTCTTGCTTTTTATACCACACAATCTCTTCGAGAATGTGGCGTGGACGGACATTTGCAGTAGCGCCTGAATAACTCATAAGGTGGGGGAGATGAAGAAGGGAGGGAGATGAGGGAGATGAGGGAGATGAGGGAGAGGAGAAATGATAACTCCTCACCCTTGACTCATGACTATTGACTAATGACTAATGACTCTTCAGTTTGGTCAGTTTGGGTGTACGCACGTACTACATTTTTAATAATTGCCAAACCAAGTTCTCCTGCTAGAGTCATGATCGATTCTGGATGAAACTGCACAGCCGCTATAGGAAGTGTTTGATGCTCAATTGCCATGATCACATCGTCATCTGAAATTGCTGTTACCTTCAGTTGTGCTGGCAATTTTTGCGGTAGGGCAAACAAGGAATGGTATCTACCGACAGAAAATGATTGTGGTAAATTCTTGAAGAGAACAGAATTTGAATCGCTGACAGAAATGCGTGAGGATTTACCGTGTTGAGGATAGTTGAGAACTCCTAGTTCTCCACCAAACGATTCAACAATGCCTTGTAGTCCCAAACAGACTCCAAAAATCGGAATTTGCCGACGCAAGCAAGCTTGTACAGTTTCTGGAACACGAAAATCAGTGGGCTTACCAGGACCAGGAGAGAATACAACTAAGTCTGGGCGTTCTGCGTCAAACAACGATTCTGAGAAGCCATGACGTAGTGTGGTGACTTGAGCGCCAGTTTGGCGGATATAATTTGCGAGTGTGTGAACAAATGAGTCTTCGTAGTCAATCAGTAAGATCCGCTTACCAGATTCGACATTAGGAATGCAAGCGCTCAATTTAATTGGGGTGCATTCTTCAGGTTTTATCCCCTGATTAGCGCGGCGAATTGTCTCAAATAAAGCTGCTCCTTTGGTCATTGTCTCTTGTTCTTCTGCTGAAGGCAAGGAGTCATAAAGAATTGTCGCGCCAACTCTCACCTCGGCGATTGAGTCTTTGAGACGAATTGTTCGCAAAATCAACCCAGTATTAAAATTGCCATTGAAGCTTAAGTAACCAACGGCTCCACCATACCAGCGTCGAGCGCTACGTTCGTAGTTTTCGAGAAATTGCATGGCTGAGCGTTTGGGTGCACCCGTCACTGTGACTGCCCAAGTATGGCTCAAAAACGCATCTAAAGCATCAAACTCAGGTCGTAGTAATCCCTCGACATGATCCACTGTGTGGATCAAATGGCTATACAATTCTATTTGGCGACGACCAATCACTTGTACCGATCCAGGCTCGCAGATTCGCGATTTGTCATTGCGATCCACGTCGGTACACATGGTCAGTTCTGCTTCTTCTTTACCAGAGTTGAGCAGTTGACGAATTTGCTCCGCATCATCGAGAGCATCTTGTCCTCGGCTAATCGTCCCACTGATTGGACACGTCTCTACGCGCCTACCTTCAACTCGTACAAACATTTCTGGAGAGGCACCAATAATATACTCTCCACCTAAATTAAATATAAACCCATAAGGACTGGGATTGATTTGCTGTAAAGTTTGGAATAATTTGCTGGGTGCTTCAGAGCAGGATTCAAAGAAGCTTTGAGAAGGAACGACTTCAAATAAGTCTCCCCGACGGAAGTAATCTAGTGCGACTTCTACTTGGTTTGCATACTCCCCTGGCTGATGGTCAGATGCTTGAGCCGGAACACGTTGCTCTCCTTTATAATCAATAGACTCTGTTGTTCGTGGAAGATTTTTGGTACTGCCATGCGCTGTTTCAAACTCATACTGCACACGATATGCTTCTTGCAAGTAGTAGTCAACAACTATCAGTTCATCTGGTAAGTACACTACCAAATCCCGCTGATCAACAGGACGTTCCAGACGCTGAGGAATTGGCTCAAACTGGAACACTAAGTCATATCCAAACGCTCCATACAGTCCTAAATGCTCGTCTTCATCACTAGAAAAAGCATGGAGAATATCGCGGATAACTGTAAATGCTGAGGGTTGCTTACTGCGCTCTTCTTCTGCAAACAGTTGGACTGCTGGCTGCACAAAGCCAACGATGCAATCGTTATTTAGCTTGACTTCCTGTAGTTGAGCATGCGCTGACAATCTGTTAAAAAGTACTGGTAGAAGCACTTTGCCTCTGTTGTTGAGCGCTCTTAGCGTGAAAGTTCTCTCGCGTGTTGTTAATTCCAATGGTGGATTGACAAATCCAATCGCCCATCTTTTGTATCGCCCTGGATATTCATAGCTGCTTTTAAGCAAACCGCCACGCTGGGAGTCCAAGTGAAACAAGATTTCATCTAGAGCCGTGTCCATCTGTACTTCGCTGATGGCGCGAGATACACCTATGCCGCCAAGAGTTGTGTACGAGTGAGAATCAACAATCATGGGCAATTTCTCTGAAGTAGTCATAAGTCATGAGCCATTAGCCAATAGTCAAATTTTTGACTATTGACTTTCAAGGAGTTTTGTGTACCTATCAATGTCAATCACAAATACTCATAATACAAAGATAATACAACAAAGAACTGGGAGCAAAAAGGACGATACATAACTTGTCCCCAAGTGGATCTTGTTGCAGTTATCTGTTTGAATAAGAACCGTATTGCCAACAGAAAACGAACCAGCAAACCTGTTTTGATACCATGTTGCATTCAAACAGGTAACAAATTTACACTGTCAGGTTATGACTGGTAACAGATTACCATCAACAGTCAAAACACAACGGCAAACATTTAGATTTGAATGCTACTCGATATGAGATTAGCGTATCTAAATGTTAAGCATTGATACATGAACAATTTTTTGATAGTTGTGTCAATTTTTTTGGTTTTACTTTGATACTTAAGTACAATCCCTTGGAAGAGATGAGGGGATTTCGCCGCCTCCACCTTGGGTTAGAGTTTTTTCTTTCTTTAGAAGTAGATGAATCAGCAACTTGCAAATAGAGTATTTATTATGATATGATATGCCACAAAAAGATCTGAATTCGTCTAATAATAATTACAGCAGTTTTCAACTGATAAGAGTACAGGTAGCTGTAGGGATCTAGGATTACTTATTCGTGCCAACTTAAAGCTCAAATAAGGAATTTACCGTCCTTTTAGATTTCCCAACCCCCTTAAAAAGGGGGCTAATATCAAATTAGCTATACCCCCTTTTTCACCTAGCAGGTGTAAAAATGGTGTCTCATACTACTAGAAGGCACCCTACTCATTTAGAGTTCTGTTTATCCATCATCCTTAATGAAGATGTTTGAGGATTAAGTGGCAAACATCTGTCGCTGCGATTGATTCAGATTCAAGCAAGTGAGTTTGATGGCTCATAAACAATGGTCCATTTTCAGGAGCAGTAACGCAACCATGAGAACCGCGTACTAAGCTAGCATCTAAGGGAATGACATCCATTAAGTAGCGAAAACCTAGCTGCTTTTTCAGAAGTTTTAAACCGATTTTGAATTTGGGAAGTTTGATATGGGGATCAACGAATAACTCTACAGGATCATAACCAGGCTTACGATGAATATCAACTGTTCTAGCAAAATCCGGTGCTCGATTGTCATCGAGCCAGTAGTAGTATGTAAACCAAGCATCTGGATGAGCGATCGCCACTAACTCTCCTGTTCTTGAGTGATCCAAACCGTAAGCTGGCTTTTCGTCTTCGCCTAAAACTTGAGCAACGCCCTCTGTGTTTTCTAGGAGCGATCGCACTTTCGGTATATAAAACGGGTCGTTGACATAAACATGAGCAATTTGATGATCGGCGACAGCAAAAGCTTTACTTGCTCCTGGATCAAGTAGTTCTCGCCCCAATTCTTCGCGCACGGCTAGCAAGCCTTGTTCCCGTAGTACGCGATTGAGGTGGACGGGTTGGGAGACGGGTGTGATACCGTATTCTGACAAAATAATGACTTGAGCGCCGCGATTTTCGTAATATTGAATCAAATCGCCACAAACGGCATCAATTTCTTGTAAATCCTTGGTGACTCGGTTATCTTCAGGACCAAACTTTTGCAAGCAGTAGTCTAGATGAGGCAGATAAATCAGTGTCAACGTCGGGTTGTTGCGTTCTTCCACCCACTTGGCTGAGGCGGCGATCCACTGGGTAGAAGCAATCGATGTGTTGGGACCCCAGAAATTGAACAGAGGAAATTGACCTAGTTCAGCTTGGAGGGGCGATCGCCATTCTTGAGGCTGTGTGTAAATATCGGGTAATTTTCTACCATCAGCCGGATACATTGGTCGCGGGGTAACTGTATAATCCCCCGAGGAGTACATATTGTACCACCAGAACAAATTGGCGCAGGTAAAGGATGGATCTAGCGATCGCGCCATATCCCACACTTTAGGAGCCTGCACAAGTTTATTAGACTGTCGCCAAAATTTTACTTCACACTCGTCGCGAAAATACCACCCATTGGCAACAATCCCATGTTCATTTGGCAACTTCCCTGTAAGATAAGTTGCTTGAGCTGCGCAAGTGACAGCAGGTAACACGGGTGCAACTGGAACGACTTTTCCAGAAGCCGCCCAACTTGACAGCGACGGTGTATGCTCCCCTAAGAGGCTGGGTGACAATCCTACAACGTTGAGAACAACTGTTTTATTCATAATGTAGTGTGAATAAATTTATTATGAAAAGAACACAGAACACAAAACTTAGAATTTTCTTGTGAGTGCAGTTCATGCAGTCTGTTGCAAAAATTCCATATCAGAGTATTTCAAACCACAGATAAACATAGATCCATACAGAAAAGCCATCTGTGTCCATCTGTGTCCATCTGTGGTTTATTTTTAAATTAATTTTTGCCAGTTGAACCACAATCACAATTGAAATGCTTCTAGAGTCTTAACACAACGCCTAGTAAAATAGTGCGTTACCAATACTGCTAACGCACCCTAAACATATTTTCTTTACAAACAGCCTTTAACAGCTGATCAACTCCAAGGGGCTATTCACTAACATTTTTGATAACACCCACTCATACTCGCGTTGGATTGATGCTGCTAAATCCAGTTTCATTTGTTGAGGCAACACTTCCCAGGTGTAAGTTTCAATTTCCAGGTGGTTGCAGGCAGGATTAGTCTGTAGCAAATCTAACACGTTAGAAATGTCGTCTTGGGTAGACTGAAACAGCTGGTAATCGCGGATAAAAATGGGGACGTGGAAGTGAATCCGCCATTCACGATCTGTAGTATGCTCCAAGTCTGGGAGAGCCTTTTCCAAATCTGAATAATGGCGTAGCCGTCCAGTGCTTTCGCGTGCTATCACTTGGTGTAAATACGTAGATTCAGCAAAAGGTAACAACCGCTCTTTTACCAGGCGGCGCTGTTCAATATCAGTGGGGATGTCCACCTGCAACGCAGCACTGATTTGAATTTTACCAATTTGAATTCCTGCGGCTTGAAATTGCTTGAAAACCGAAGCTGGGTTTTCATACTCCACAGCAAAATGGCAGGTATCGTAACAAACGCGCACGTGTTCTAATATGAGAGCCTCAGCTGCTTGTTGAGAAATCCTCAAATGCGTTGCCAAATATTCTCCACCGATAGGCAGTAAATGCGTCTGGAAATAATCAACGACTTCAGCAGCATTTTCTATTAATCCATCTGGTTCAGGTTCCAGATCCAAGTGCAAAACTTTTCCTGTGTCGCTTTTAATGCGTACCATTTGAGCCACCACCCGTGCTATGTTGAGGCTGGCGCTAGTTGTTATGGAAGCTAGGAAAAGTGGATTGCCTTTGAACCAGGGCTTATATGACAACGGCAGTGTAGAAATGCTGCCCTCTTTACCAGGAGGCAACAGTTGTGCCAGGATGTTTACTAGTCGTAAAGTATAATCCAACCGCTCCTGCTTTGACCAATCCGGTGCATAAACTTGGTCTTTCACGACTTGCCGATGAAATCCACCGAAGGGAAAACCATTTAAGGTAAACACGTATAAGTCTTGTTGCGTCAACCATGACTGAAACTCAGCTAAGGCGTTTCCTTGCAGCAGTTCTCTTGTAGCGACGTCTGCCAAACGCAATCCAATCCCAAACGGTTTGTCTGAGGAAAGCTTTGCTTTAAGTGCAGGAATATATTGCTTTAAGTTGGCAAAGACTTTGTTCCACTCTTCACCAGGATGAATATTTGTGCAGTAGGTTAGGTGAAAACTGTTATTTGTATTTGTCTCTATTTTCATATCTCTTCCTAGTCCCGCCTCTTACCTTTCACGCTCACTTGTTCAAAATAAACTCTCAACAGAGTTTATTGGAACCGCAAATGCACGCAGATGGACGCAGATAATTTATCTGTGTTCATCTGTATCCATCTGTGGTTTTTTTAGAAATTTCAGCCCCTTCACATGGCGCATTCCCAACCTGTAGCTGGTAAAGAAGAATCGTAAAACTCGCTCAACAACCAAATTGCTTGGCGAAACAGAGATATGTCTACCTCGTGAACTTCAATACCTTTTCCTATGCGTTGCAATAGAGTTACGGTTAATTCTCCGCCCAGGTGTTCCCGAAATTCAGTCAGCCCTCGGAACAAGCAACGGGGATGTTCCTCTTCTGTCATTTTCTCAGAGAGTTCCGGCACGTACAACGTAAAGCCTAGTGACAAGAGTGTATTTAATATCCGCCGCCATTCTAACCGAGAAAGCTGCCCTACCAGGTAGGAATAGGTAGCATCTAAAGCAATGCCGATCGCTACTGCTTCCCCATGACGTAGTCTATAATTTGTTAGCTGCTCAAGTTTATGCGCTGCCCAATGACCAAAGTCTAATGGACGAGATGAACCTTTTTCAAAGGGATCACCGTTGTTAGCAATGTGATCCATGTGCAACTGGGCACAGCGGTAAACAACGTTTTGCATCGAGTTCAAGTCTCGACACACGAGCGCGTGGGCGTGAGTACGAATGTACTCAAAGAAGTCAGCATCCTTAATCAGCGCCACTTTTATTGCTTCTGCGATTCCAGAACGCCAGTCACGCTCATCCAGGGAAGTCAAGAAGGTAAAATCATTTAAAACTGCATAGGGTGGGGCGAAGGTGCCAAGAAAATTCTTTTTGCCAAAGGCGTTGATTCCATTTTTAACGCCGACACCAGAATCATTTTGTGCCAACACCGTTGTCGGAATGCGAATCAGACGAATTCCCCGATGCGCTGTTGCTGCTGCATATCCAACTAAGTCCAACATTGCACCTCCACCAATTCCTAAGATGTAGGAGTGGCGGCAAATTCCTGCTTGATCAATGATTTGGTGAATTTTTGAGAGTTCATCTGGATCGTTTTTGGCTTCTTCTCCTCCCATTACGACGATGGGATCAGCAGCAAGTTTGAGTGTGTCTGAATAGCGATCGCAATACGCAGCTATTTGCTTGAGCAGCGGACGCCGAGACTGTAATAATCCTGAATCTACAACTGCTAGGACTTTTTTCGGTCCAGCTTCCCCATCAGCAGCAATCACTTTTGCCAGTAAGGAATTTTTGATATCAAACACACCTGTGGTAAAATGCACTTCGTAGTTGAAGGTTACCGTGAAAGTTTGTTGGATGGGCTGCAGATTATTAAATGTAGTCTTCTGCCTGATGTCTACTACCATATTTTTGCGGAGATTTCTATAAGTGCGGCACGATTGAGAGCTTGTTGGAACACCTCTGGTGAGTGTGAACCGTCAACTTTAACTTTGTTGTTAATAATGTAAAAAGGCACGCTCGTGATGCCATTAAAACGAGCAAATGTTGATTCCGCTAGAACTGCATCAAGTGCAGCATTACCGCTTAATTGCAGTCGTAATTCGCTAGCATCCATACCAGCCTCTGTACCTATAGCAACAATGACGTCGAGGTCACCGAGGTTCAAACCGTTTTCAAAGTAAGCTTTGTAAACTGCTTGCACAACATCGTTTTTGATGTTATCTGGTGCTAGCGTAATCAAGCGATGCGAAAGGGTACTATTGACAGCTAAACGAATTTTGTTGAAATCTAATTTGACTCCTGCGGCGTTACCCACATTTTGCACGTAGTCGAATAGCTGATTTAGTGCTTGCGGTTCTATGCCTTTCCTGTGGAGCATATAAGAGCTAAATTCGTAACCACCAGCAGGAATAGAGTTGTCTAGGAGAAATGGGTGCCAGCGAATTTTGGCTGTCTCTTGAGATTGTGCCAAGGCATCAAAAAGATGCTTATGACCGATTCGGCACCACGGGCATACGGTATCGTGAAAGATGTCGATCAGCATGGTTTTCCTGACTCAGCTTCGCAGAAGTGATGTTTTCCTCGCTAAAAAAGCTTTGAGCATTTTCAAATTCCTCGATTAATGTAGCTCGGTCTTTGCGCCCAACTAACCTTGCCAAGCGGTTGTAAGTATCAGCTAACTTAGCAATTGCTTGGCATCTGTCTTGCGTAGCGAGCATAATGTCCACACATAAGTGTGAGCTTTGGGCAAACAAACGCTTGATGATTTCTATTTCTTGGCGGTAGCTTGGGCTTGACATGGACAAACTGCGCTCTATGTCAATCCCTTCTTGCGCTAAGAAAACACCAACGCTAAATCTGGAGAAGTGCCTGGTTGCCTGAATAATCACCATCATGTAGTCGTGTTCTTCAGGTGTAGAGAGAATGACTTCGCCGCCCTGACTCTTAATAAAATCTAATAACCACTCAAATGAATCGTCGTTGCGACCTGGACAAGCCACTACCTTTTGTTCGGCAAAGGATTTGACATTTGGACCAAACATCGGATGCAATCCCATGACTGGACCACGATGGTATTCCAGCATCGCTTTAACTGGCTCAGTTTTGAGACTTGTGATGTCACAAAGTGCTGTGGTTGGAGCAAGGTATTGAACTGCACGCTTGATCACATCTACTGTCCACTTAATTGGAACACAGACGATCACAAGTTCAGCAGAACCTAGCAGCTGATCTGCGTATTCCCAATCTTCATTTTCGAGAATACTCACATTATGACCAACTGCTGTCAATTGCTGGGTGAAGAATCTACCCATCCTACCATGTCCACCGATGATGGTAATATTTCGGGGTGTGGCTTTGTGTGTTGGCGATGAAGCAACACTCGAAAGGGCTGCATGACAACCGTTGACTAAATTTGTCCAAATTGATTCCGGAATACCAGCAGAAGCAAGTAAGGGTCGCACTTGAGCCAGTTGCTCCTCGGCTGGAATGTTTGATGCTGTGAGAAGAGATAGGCGATCGCGCAGCAGCTCGATCAGGCATTGATCGGTTTGCTTGAGCTTTTCTGGGATCATGATTATTTAGGAAATCAGGAATGGGGGAACTGTGAGTCCCCACTTAAGTGGGGATTGGGGGAGATGTTCTGAAGCTCTGACCCCGAGAATGATTAATAATTAATGACTTAAATATCGATAATAGATTCGCGTGAAGTCAATTTTGGTAGCATCCCTACAGAAGATGATTGAGAGCTTGTGGCAATCACTTCAGTGAATAAAGCTTCGTACTCAACTAACGCTTGCTCGAATGAATAGCGATCGACAGCAAACTCTCTTCCTTTGTGACCTAGCTTTGCAACTTTTGCTGGATTGGTATACAAATCCATGATTCCATCTGCTAGCGCTTGCGGTGATTCTGGTGCTACAACTACGCCGCCGCCACTCTTGCGCACTGCTCGCGCTGCTGTACCAGAGGCAGGAACTGAGGCGATAATAGCACGACCACTAGCTAACAACAGTGGGATTTTGGAAGGCATATTGAAGGAAATCACATTGCGCTTTTGCACTACCAAACCGACATCCGCTGCTGCCAACATTTCGGGTAGTTTTTCTCGTGGTACTAAAGGGAGAAGCAACACGTTATCAGCCCCGCATTTTTGGCAATATTCCTGCAATCTTTGCAATGCTCTTTCTTCTCCAGCAATGACAAAGACGATTTCTGGAATATGACACAGCCGAGACGCGGCTTCAATGACTGTCTCTAATCCTTGTGTCAGAGCAATGTTGCCAGAGTAAACCACTACGAACTTGTCTTCTAGTTGATAGGCAATGCGAAATGGGTTGCTCTTTTTTGGTAAGGGGCGGATAAAATTAACGTTCACCCAGTTGGGAATGCAGACGATTTTTTGCGCTGGTACTCCCTTCTCGACTAAATTCTCAACAAACCCATCGGCAATCACGCTAATGGTGTGGGCGCTACGGTATGCAAATTGCTCTATAGCTTGCAAAGCGCGAATCATCCATTTGTTTGTGATTAGCCCAACGCGCACAGCGGCGTCTGGCAATATATCCTGTACATTCAGTACCACCGGGCAGTTATATAGCCAACCTAGTAGTGTTGCTGGTAGGGTAACTAGCAGTGGCGGTACTGTCAGGAGAATAACATCCGGTCGCCAACCGTTGAGTGCTTGTGGCAAGCTTGTGAATACAAAGCTTAACTCCAATAGGAGCCTATCTATAAGATTGGGTTTAGACTTAATTCGCAGGTAACTACGCTGGATGGTTACGCCATTTTTTTGTTCTGTAACGTACCACTTACCGCGATACTCTTCGTAAATCTCGCGCTGGGGATAATTCGGCATTCCCGTAATCACTCGCACTTCATGACCTTGCTTTACCAGTCCTTCTGCCAGTTCAGTCATTAAAGGAGCAATTCCAATTGGCTCCGGATGATAGTTGTAAGAATAAATGAGAATCCGCATTATCCGTTTCTTTGTTACGTGAAGTCAGGTCAAAAGTGTGAGCTTTTTTGTTTTCGCACAAGATGCACGGTGACTCGCGGTGCCAGAGTAGCATATATCCTGCGTACTCGCTTCTTTTGGTCTTTGGTTATAATTTTAACGCGTGCTTCAGGTAACAGCAAAGATTTGTGACAATGCCATTGAAATTGGTAACAGGATTAAGACCAGCAATCCGTATGGCAAGCTAGCAAAACCAGCAGCGACTGTAGCATCTAAAACAATCAGTGATAGGACTCCTGCGCGGACAGCAGTGCGGATGTTTTCTGGAGTCGGTTCGCTGACAGCTTTGAGAAAAGGAAGTAATACTCGCCCAGCTAGCAACACAACGAAAGGCAGGACTGCAAGCAGATGATAATTTTTTAACAAACCTAAGCTCAGTAGTCCGGCAAGAACTGTACTGATTAGCACGATTGTAAGGATACCAGTACTAGTTTTGCCTCCATGAACTTCACCCCGGCTGAGAGTTGTTATAGCAGCAATGTAAACAACCGGAATGAGAGCTAAAAACCAATAGTTTGATACCATTGGTGATACCGCGCTGACGCCAAGCAATAAGTTGCCGCCGCGACACACGCCCATATTGATCGGACCAAAAATAGGATCATGCTTGCTGTAAGCATCGTAGAGGATGGCAGCAGTAGCGATGCCAAAAGCTAGAGCCGCACTCAACCAACTTACTTGAGAGGCTGCCAGTATGCCAGCACTCAAAAGCAAACTTCCCAGAATCGATGCTCCCATACGTGATGCTCTACCACTGGGGATAGGTCGCTCTGGTCTTTCTATAGCGTCTATTTCAGCATCAAATACATCATTAAAAATAATACCGCCGCCGTATAGACCTGTGGTTGCTAGAAGTAGCCATGCCAGTGGCATCAAATTAGAGGAAGATGAGGAAATTGGCAGATCAGGAGATACGGAAATAAGGACAGCGCACCCAGAAGCAGCGAATCCAGCTAAGATATCTGCCCATGCGGTGACGATATTAGCAGGTCGCATTAACTGAAGATATGCCCAAATGCGAGGGGAGGAGAGTGCAGCGTTCATGGCGAGGAGGGGGAGGAAGATGAGTGATATAAGGGAGATGAAGAAACGATTGACTATTTACTCAATCAATGCGTATTCGCGTGTGGGGGACTCGACGACGGGTTTTTGTCCCCGAAGTACGGAGTTACCGCTAAAGAGCTGTCGTTGATCGATGGGGGTTGGGTTGAGCCAGTCTGACTCTTGAATTTGACCGCTTTGGCTGTAAGCAGCAAGGGCATTTTCATAACAGACTGCTCGGATATGCGCTTCTGGAATTCCTCTTTCTTGCATCAGTTGGGCAGTCTTCGGGACAGCGAGTGGATCGCTGACTCCCCAGTCAGCGCTGCTGTCTACGATGATGCGATCGCACCCATATTGGCGAACAACTTCAACCATCCGGGCATTCCCCATTTTGGTATTGGGGTAAATTGTAAAAGCTGCCCAAAAGCCTCGATCCAAAACTTCCTGCACAGTCTCTTCGTTGTTATGATCCATAATCACCTTTGATGGATCTAACCCATGCTCGATACAGACATCCATAGTGCGACTGGTGCCTGCCTTTTTGTTGCGGTGCGGTGTATGAATCAGCACCAGCATATCGAGTTCTTTTGCCAGTTCTAACTGTAGACGGAAGTATTTGTCTTCTGCCTCTGTCATATCGTCATAGCCAATCTCACCAATGGCAACGACACCCTCTTTGCAAGCATATAAAGGCAAAAGTTCCATGACTTGCTCTGCCAATGGTTCGTTATTGGCTTCTTTGGAGTTCAAGCCAATCGTGCAATAATGGCGGATACCAAACTGAGCAGCCCGAAACCGTTCCCACCCGACTAAGCTGCTAAAGTAATCTTGGAATGAGCCGATGTTGGTGCGGGGCTGTCCAAACCAAAAGGCTGGTTCTATCACAGCTACAATCCCAGACTCCTGCATCTTCTGGTAATCGTCGGTTGTGCGGGAGGTCATGTGAATGTGAGGATCGATATACATCATACGACTGGTGTTCCTACTTACAAAATGGGTAATTGGCTTGTCTTAAGCGCTGACTACGAAAGGGTTAAGCTATCCCAGGTAAGATGCCCTGCTTGAACTTGAGCCTGTAAATTTGGATAACGGGCAAGAAGTTCTTGAGCATCTGGTAAAGGACACTCAGCAAGAGCGATCGCCCCTGCGGCTTGTTGAACTGGATTCGGGTCTTGTATTACGCGCTCTAAATCCGCTAACATCGCATTGTTGGCAAATCGCCCCACCAGTCGCCAAAGTTCGGGAGATACTGTGCGGTGGGCTGCCCAACGTTCGTGAGCATAATCGACCAGCATCTGAGCTAGTTCTGGATTTGCACGCTGATCAAGTCCTTGAATCAGATCTAAAGGGCTGCCTACAAATAGGGCTTTCAAGACTATCTGGTTCCAAGCAACGTCACCCAGATACTCTGCTGGATAGGAATTTCGCAAAGCCACAGCGTTGAAGACTGCTGTCATATTGCTGCGAACTCCCTCCGCTGCACGGGCGCGAAACTTTTCTGGATAAGCTAGAAGCGGTAAAGCCTGATAGAGTGCTATTAACTCTCCCATATCGGCGGCTGTAAAAACTCGCTCTAGAGTCCGGACGTATTTCTCTTCGTTGTCCTGGGGTAAACTCAGTACCAGTAAGGTGCGAGCGGCTTGATCTACGCTCCAATAATTGGGAAGCCAACCTGTCCTGGCTGCTGAAGCTGCTTCTAGTTCTTCTAGTGTCAGTTGTAAATCATTTTTGCCTGTATAACGAGGCACAGCGCTAAACGCACTGAAAAACATTGAGGTATTGACACCGCCTTGAATCTGCTCTATCTTCTGTTGTAGCCAGGTAAGACCTTGAGTAGAAATGCGCTGTGTCAGCCAGTGATGCAGTAAGTCAATGGCACTTACTGTTGTTTTTTGTAAATAACTTGCACAAACCATTACTTTATAATTATTTAGTTATGCGACAAAGCTAAAAATTCTAGGAATACGTTCCCAGGCAATTGCCTGGGAACGAGGCTAAACAAAGTTAAGGTTGAGGAAGTACAAAATTAGGAGTGCTTAAACAGCAGGTTTTTCCAGTTATGCCTTTAGGGCAGTTGCTGTCTTTTGCTGCTTTTTCCGCAATGTGGTAGTAGTAGCGCCAATTGCCAACAAACCTAGACCTAATAGTGAGGCTGGTTCGGGGACTTTGGTTGCGCCATCTTTAACTACATTTAACACTTGAACGCGACCTTGGAAGAAATCGCCAACATACAGCTTGCCATCTTTAAGGGTTGTGCCACCCGTCCAGTTAAATCTACCGGGAGCGAGGTCGAGGGGGTCGCCAAAAGGAGGACCAGTTAATGCTGGAGGCGGTACAGGGTTACCTGATGCATCGCGGGCATTTTCACCGAAGGAAGTCAAGAAGTTACCGTTTTTATCGAATACCTGAACGCGGCTGTTGATAGAATCAGCTACATAAACATTCTCTTCTTCGTCCACTTCGATGCCAATTGGCTGAAGAAGCTGTCCAGGTCCGCTACCTGCTGAACCAAATGCCAACAGAGGATTACCATTTGGATCGAGTACTTGAACGCGGTTGTTATACTGGTCAGCTACAAAGATATTTCCACTAACTGGGGAAATTCTTATACCTGCTACACCTTGGAACTCACCAGGTGCAGTGCCTCTGGTGCCACCAATGACACCAAGTGGCTGTCCGTCTGATGTATATTTAAGAATCCTTTCGCCGTTAAAATCACCAACGTAGAAGTTGCCATCTTTGTCAAATGTCACACCAGATGGTCCAAAGAACAATCTATCGTTTACCAGAGGGGTAAATTGTCCATTTGCAAAGTCACGAATAAAGTTACCCTGAGAATCGTATTGATTGATCCGGTTGTTGCGAACATCACCTGCATACAAATCCCCTGTTACGGGATTAAAGTCTACAGTTGTTGGCTCGTCAAACTGTCCGGGTCCTGTGCCGCCGGAGCCAATTGCTCCAATATACTGACCGCTAGGATTAAATATTTCAATTTTGTGACCGATGTCGTAGTTAGAAGTACGATCCGCCGGGTTAATACCGCGTCCGTTAGCTATGAGGGTATTCCCTTGGCTATCTACCGCTATGCCTTGGGGAACAAACAGTTGCCCAGGACCGAAACCAGCCTCACCTATAGAGCGATCATAGGTTAAGGTTAATGCCATAGCTTGAGCAGCCGCCGCCGCTACAAGAAAGCCGGCACCAACTAAGGCAAATGACAAATTTTTGACTAATCCCATAGTGAATATCCGGTGTTGTGAGTTATACTCTGACTTAGATTTATGTCGTTCCCAGACCGAGTCTGGGAATCCCGAATTTGAGCTGTTGCCTTTTTGAAACAAAACTTTCTATTTAAGGCAGCAGCCTATTTCTTAGGCATTGCTTAGCAATGCTTAAGAAACAAGGAATTAGATGGTTTCAACCTTATCCAACAGCTGTTGTTGACGTTTGCGCTTCATTGCTTTTGCGCCTAAAGCGGCAGTTGCTAATAAAGCAATGACAGAACCGGGTTCAGGAACTTTTGCTGCGCCACCAGATTTGAGAGCAATCTTGACGAGTTGTCCGCCTCGCTCCCCTGGTGCGAGTCTGGTACGGTTTGAAGTATATAAATCACCATCAGGACCGAAAAATAATCCAGAAGCTGCCTCTAGTCCATTACCACTCAAGATAGTTTCGCGAGTACCATCCTTGGCAATTTTGATGATAGAACCATCGATACTACCGATGATATTTCCGCCCTGTTCAATGCCCTTCCATTCTGACTGATTGATGTGTTGCAACACATACAAATTGCCCTCAGCGTCGTATGCCGCGCCAGTCAGCTGTGTAAAGCCATCAGCAATGGTTTGTATTGACAAATCATCTGGGTTAACTGAATGGACACGTGCTTTACCTTGTGGATAAGAAAAAGCAGTGTATTCAACAACTGTTAAACTACCATCGGGAGCAACTGTGATAGCTGTGGGTACTGCTTGAGCGTTTGACTCCAATTGAAGTGCGTCCTCTGTCAGACCCTCAGGAAGAGGTGGAAATTCGAGGCTACTTGGGTCTATCTCTCGCGTAGGTACCGGAGTTACTTGCTGAATACCGCTGCCATCAAGTCCCACCTTGTATACAACGTTAGAACCCCCATCAACCACGTAAGCAAGATCACCCTTAATTGTCATGCTGTAGGGGTTGTTAATCACATCAGTGCCATCGGGGTTATTTGCGGCTTCATAGCCTGCAAAATCGGCAAGACTTGTCAGCGAACCACTGTTTAAGTCTACTTTGTAGAGTTGTCCCAAAGCAGGTGAACCTAACACGCCATCACGCAAGTTCGGGTCGCCAGCTAAGCCATATAAAACATAAGCGTTACCTTTGGAATCAAATTTGAAGTCCGCAGGACCAGCACCTTGTTCTCCAGAAGGCGTTAATGCCAAAGATGGGAGATTCGAGAGTACAGTTGTTTTTGTACCGTCTGGAGCAATTTTGACAACGCTACCAGTATTACCAGAACATAAAGGAATATATCCGGCGCTGGGTGATGGTATACAGTTGACTCCGCCGTTTCCATCTCCTCCGGAACCACTTTCTGCTAGATAAATATTGCCCTGTGAATCCCAGTCAAAATTCCGTGGGTTGTTAAGCTGGTCAGCAACTACTGACAGCGATGCAGCTTGTGCTGCTTTGGTTCCAGCAGCAACACTGGCAACACAAAGAGTGAGAAATGTAAGAGCAAATGACTTGAATTTCATACTTATTTAGATCGAGTGTTGGTAGTTTGTGGAGTTGTGTACGGTGTCAGGGATAAGGGATCCCAATGACTGGGATGTGGAAATCAAGCATCCACGGCGGTATTGCCTCTCTGTTGAGAGGAACTGGCATTGTTAGCTTGAAACTTGTTACCCAATTGGCAGGAGTCTCACTGTTGTGTTGGGGAGACTCTTATCTGTTGGTCATGACTTCATAGCAACTTCACACAACAGAGCTTGGATTCTCAATTCTGATGACTTGCCCTTTTCCTGGCATGCCGCCTCGGTTGATCAGATAAAGAGCATCATCAGGACCAATAGTCAATGCACTAGGTAGCTCTAGCCCATCACCAGTGAGAACGTTTGTGCGAGTGCCGTCCTGTGCTATTTTGATCAAGCTGCCTTCTGGTTTTCCTTTCCAGCCTGAGGAATTCATATGTTGCAACACATACAAGTTGCCTTGCCCATCGAAAGCTAAGTCAATCAGTTGCGTAAATCCATCAGCATAGGCTGTTAGTTGACCATCAGCATCCACTCGGTAGATTTTTGCTTCACCTTCTGGAAAAGGAAAACCTGTGAATGTGGTGACGTAGTAAGCACCATCCGGACCTTTGGCGACGCTTGTGGGTACTGATTGAATTGCAATCTGCGATGGTAGCGCATCACGATAAGCACTAGGAGGTGGCACGTGTCCCTTGTCAAAATTCTGCGAGTTAGAACCTGGGAAGATTGGATTCGTCACTGTCTGCTTGGGAAGGACAGCTAGTGCCTGTAGATGACTTCCATCAGTTCCCACACTCAGCAGGTCGTTCGCACCCGCATCAACGACAACAATTTCGTCTCCATCTATTAATAGAGCCAAGGGATTGCTAACGACTTCACTGCCATCAGGATTATGAGTCAGTTCATAGTTAGCGATATCGGCAACAGTTGTCCACGAATTTGTATTGAAGTCGGGAGTGATGATTTTTCCTAAGTCAGTGTCACCTAATGCCGTATCGCGTGAGGCTGGATTAGCAGCTAAGCCTAGTAAAACATAAGGCTTGCCTGTGGCATCAAATTTTATATCGTGAGGACCGGCGGCTCCAGTACCATCTGGAAATGCGACAGAAGGCAGCCCTGTCAGTATACGTTTGGCTGTACCATTGTCTATTTTTACTATAGCACCACTGGTACCGTAATATAAATTACCTTGACCACTGGGTGATGGAATACTAGCTCCACTTCCCCCCGTTCCTGCCTCTGTAATATAGAGAATACCGTCAGGACCGAAGCTTAGACCTTTCGGATTATCAAGACCGTCGGCAAGCACCGTAAAAGATGTAATAGTAAGTTGCTTGAGTTCCATGTGTCACAACAGAGGTCGGCTTTGGATTTTACTGGTAGAACTTTACATTGCTGATAATAAGCAATGACGGCACTTACACCCTGAAAATATATTTATGAGTTATTTGTTAGTTGTTAATAGATAGTTGTTGGTTGTTAGTTGTTAGTCGTTTTATCAACAACTAACAACTAACAAGTCACTACTTAGCGTGCGGCATATAGCTCAGACCTTGAGCTAAAGTATCCACGTTGCCAGCTTTGCCTTCCAAGATACGCTTGATATTCAAGCTCTCAGAGCCAAAGTCTTCGATTTGGAGTTTACCGTGAGGTAGTTGCTCACCTGTTTTCCAGAAGGTGATCCGATGCTGGATGAAACCAGGAGCTTCTGGGTCATTAAAAGCATGGGAGGTTGGGATTAGCAGCACCGGAGAGCGCTGATAAAATCCGTAGTCTGGATAAAAGAACTCGTGCTCCAGCAAGTACGATTTGTTAACAGCTTGCAAACGCTGAGTCACTTTCACCTTTTGACCATATTCATCACGAAACTCTCCAGACTGACCAGAAATTTCGCCATCTGCTCGCAGCAGGTGCGCCCAATCATCCATGTTTTTGAGGTCTGACAAATACTCAATCCCCATCTCTATTGGGGCATTAACATAGATGGTGTCGGTATCAACGTAGTAACGCCCTTTTGCTGCGGTCTTAAGACCAGCCTTGCGTTCCAAATTACCTTTGAGAGAACGACACTCGGAAGTGTGTACCGTGTGAATTCCCTCCATAATCAAGGGACTGCGCCGCTTAGGATCGACAAAGCTGACCCAGTGTAAGTACACGCCCTTTTCATCTGTTCCCGGCTCAACGTAGTCGGCAGGAAAAAGCAAGACAGGGTAAACCTGATAATATTTCTGATACTCTAACCCGCAGTGCCACTCAATGCCGTAAAAATTGGGATGATCCAGTCTTTCTACGTGATAGTAAAGCTTTGTCTGGTAGCCAGAGGCAGTTCCGAGCCAGGTATCTTCGTCAATTTGCTCTTCCATCCGGCTATAGAGAGTCCACTCGCCTAAGTTTTTTAGCTCAGCAAGATATTCAAAGGCACTCTCTGGAGTCGTTTCGATGTAGGCAGATGTCCCAAATGTATTTCTTTCAACTACCATTTGTCACTCCTTTAGACCACAGCTAAGGTCTTGAGATGTCTGGCTTTGCGGATTCTGTCCTCTGCCAACTGCTTAGAAGCATCGTTGGTAGTGATGTCCTGCTTTTGCGCTCTGTCAAAAATTTCAAGCAGCGTGTCGTAAATGTTACGCACTTGCTGAAAAGCTCTTTCTTCGTCGTAGCCAATCATTTCGTTGTAAACGTTGATTAGCCCGCCTGCATTAATCACATAATCAGGGGCATAAAGAATCTCTTTTGCTGTGAGCATTTGACCGTGGAGCAGCTCAACTCCCAACTGATTGTTTGCAGCACCAGCAATCACCGACGCTTTAATGTGAGGAATTGTCTCACTGTTAAGAATTCCCCCTAAAGCACAAGGAGAGAGCACATCGACATCTAGTGAGTAAATTTCCTCTGGCTCTACAACAGTGGCACCAAAAAGACGCTTTACTTCCTCTGTTTTTTCTTTGCTGATATCAGTGACAAACAGCTTTGCCCCATGCTCGTGCAGGTGTCGGCAAAGATTTTGACCGACATTCCCCAGACCTTGAACTGCAACTTTTAGCCCCTTAAGGTCAGAGGTTTGCAAACGAGACTCAACAGCAGCTTTAAGTCCCAAGAAAACTCCCCATGCTGTTACAGGAGCAGGTCCACCTGACCTTTCTTCTACCCCAACGACATATCTAGTTTCTTGACTGATTGTTCTGACATCATCGGGGGTCAGATTCACATCTTGACCTGTAATAAAACGTCCATTGAGCCTTTCAATAAACCGTCCGTATGCTCGGAACAGGTCTGCATTCTTGTTTTCAGGATTGGCAATGATCACTGCCTTACCTCCACCAACTGGAATGCCTGCACAAGCTGCCTTGTAAGTCATACCACGGCTCAGACGAAGAGCGTCTTTTAAAGCAGCGTCTTCGTTAGCGTAGGGCAACAGCCTTGTTGCGCCCATTGCAGGTCCCAAACTCGTGTCATGGATGGCAATTATTGCCTTGATATCTGGGTCTTTGCCATGACAAAAGAGCACTTGCTCATGACCCATTTCTGTAACAGTTTCAAATAAGTTCACCCTTGTCTCCTCGATCACCTCAGCTTGACCTTTTAGGAATTGGAAATTTTCGCTTTTCCCAATCCCCGTTAGCATTTAGACATTTGGAAATGAAGCTTGTGGAAATGAAATATGCAATTCTGTCTTTTCAGCCGGAGTTGACTTTACTCCTTGTGATGCCAGACCGGCGTTGCGTCCTTTGGATGGCGCGCGTCTATCTGCGTCAATCACGACATCGATAACGATTGGACCAGTCGCTGCCATTGCTTGCTCTAGTGCCGAGATCAGATCAGACTCTTTGTTGATGCGGATTCCTTCGGCTCCCATACCACGAGCAATCATGGTAAAATCTGCCTGCGGAATTGTTGCATCTGCACCTGTGAGTCCCAGCATTCCCATGCCTTGATGGCTCATGTTGTAGCGGGCATCGTTGAGTACAATCCAAACAGCAGGTATTTGGTATTTGACAGCTGTGCTGATTTCGTTATTCATCAGCATTGCGCCATCCCCAACAATGGCAACTGCTTTGCCATGACGTGCTGCTGCTGCTCCGACGACTCCGGCAACAGCCTGACCCATTGCTCCGACTCCGGTGCTGATACGATAACGATTTGCGTTTGGAAATCGCAGCAGATGCGTTGACCAAAGGAACGAGTTACCACACTCCGCCAGCACTATTGCGTCACTACCTTCGACAATGACCTTTTGAATTGCCTCCATCAAGACCTCTGGTCTGACTGAAGAGTCTGAACCTGGAGCAATTTCGTCGCGTTCCGGACGAGGTAGCCAAAAAGCTGTTACCGCGCTACTTGCCAGAAGGTGCTCGTGTTCCAACAATGCCTTGACAAATGCTTTGATCTCAGACTGGACAGCAAACGTTTCGGCTTTTGAATACGCCACCCCAGGGACTGTTGGGTCAATGTCTACGTGCACGAAGCCTCCTGGGGGAACCAAAGCTTGGCTCCAGAAGGAAGTTGGTTCGCTCAAGCGCGTTCCTAGCACGAGTGTGCGTAAAGGAGGTTGCTGTTGTAAGTAAGTAAAGACGGAACTATGACCGCCCAAACCAGTCACACCGACAAACTGAGGATGATCTTCGGGAAAGATGCCTTTGCCACGAGGTGAACACATAACTGGTGCCCCAGTCAATTCCGCAAGTTGGCGAATTTCTTCTGCGGCGTCACGAGCACCAAATCCTACCCAAATCGCAAATGGTCCCTCGGATAGCAACTCTGCACATTTAACAATTGTTTCTTGACTGGGTGTTGCCAAACAATAATCAATTCCTTGGAACATATCGAGATCGTCAACCGGGCTTGTTTGCACAGCGGTAGGAACGCTCAAATGAGCGACGAAACCTCCTGGTTGCGACAGACCCAGAGCGAGTTTGCGAAAAATCTGTGGAAGTTGTGCAGCGCTTTCTACAGTGGTAGCATAGTTAAACAGCGCTCCTGAGGTAAATATTCCCTCAGTTGGCAAAGTCTCGGTGCTGGTTTCTTGAATAGCCCACCGTCCGCGCTGTGGGGAGGAGGTGCAAGCTGACAGCAAAATCACTTTTGCACCTTCACCTCTAGCAGCGAATAATCCAGTTAAAGCATTGGTGATCCCCGGTCCGGCAGTGGTGAACACTACAGTAGGACGACCAGTGGCAAAATAGGCTTCAGTCGCTGCAAAGGCAGCTCCTGCTTCATGACGAAAGTTTAGCACTCGCAAGAGGCTATTCGATAGCGCTCCCCAAATTCCTGCCATCGCACCTCCGTTGACGCCAAAGGCACTGGATACCCCTAAGGCTTCTATCATCGTGGCGATCGCATTTGCGACCGTTAGCGATCGCTGTGTTGGTTCTTGCACAACAGGTGCATTCTTGGAGTCACTATTGTTGGACTCACTATTGAGTTGGTCTTTGGAAGAGTGTACTCTACCATTTAGATCCGACTGTGTATTGCCGTTTGGTTGGTACACGTCGTATGGCTGAATGCCAACTTGAGATGTCGTCTGAGTATACTTTTGGCTCATTGCGTCTACGTACTCCCTGATTGTTGGAGAGGGTGCCAGTTATCTTACTCAGGCTGCGTTTGCACTCACAGCCCTAAGTGTGTGCTATGCCAAATTCCGTATCTTTACGTACAAGGTTTTACCCAGATTGATGATTACTGGGAACGGTAAGTTACCGCTTTTTCGTCAGTAAAAAACTCGTACTGTAGGAGTTAAACAATTTAGGCTGTGCTTATGAGAACAAGCGTACAGAAGCTGAACACTTTGCTGCAATGAATAATCTTTTGATTGAGTTGTCAATTTTTTTGCTATTGTTTTTCCTAAATTTGATGCCTGATCAGCCCAGTTAAACAAGTTTTTTCTACCTTTTGGTAGTTTACGGTCTGTTTTTTCTTCCTATGTTTTCATTTATACAAACCCTTTGACTCACACAAGAAAAACCAAGGATAACTCGTGGATGATGTAGCGACAAAAAATAACTTTCGTAATATTAATAAAATCTTAATATATTCAACTGATTCTGCTCAACTTAGTGACAATGATTGCGAGATTGTTACCGTGAAACTCCTGTCAACTCAAGCATTTGTTCTTATTGATACTAGAACTTTTTACAGATGATATATCTTTTGATAGATGATAAAAAAGTATAGATAAATTTAAGACTATAGGGTATTTCTTTTGACAGATGACTTTGTAAAGTATTTTGTAGTTGAATTCATTCAAGAGTGAAGAAAACAAATGAAACTAATTAGTAATAAAGATCCCGTAATAATTTCACTGTTTGTCAGAATTTCTGGTAAAATTAACCCAACGTAGCCGTGTTTTGCGTTTGTGAATCACCATACCCGTGAACAACGAATAGTGAATAGTTATCACTTTTGCAAGTAAGACACGTATAGAATCCCTGAAATTCATGCAGGGCAACGTTGGTAAAAATGTCCAGGATGAAATACCCTGACTCTAGTTTTACGCAGACATACATAACTTGAGACCTCTTTCCTGGATATGAATAATATCCATATGCATCTGACTTGCTACTTCAGGCAGGAACAGAGGCACAGTTATTGTTTTTGTCGTTTTGAGAAAATATTGAACTGAGGAATTTAAAGTTTGTGTAAAGATATATTAATTTTATAAGGGTTTTGATAATTTAAAGTTGGGCAAAAAAAAGCTTAATAGCAAATATAGGAACTTTTAATGACAAGCCAGTTGAACGATATAGTGCCAAATGATACAAGGGGGAGCATAAGAGGCAATGACCTTTGGCGACTACATGTTATCTAACGCTAATTCTTACTCAGTGCTTCAGCCGGAAGAAGAGTTAAAACTGGCACAGTATCTCATGAATCAGGTTGCAGATGCTGTCTTCTATGTCGGGTCGAACGCAAAAATTATCTACGTCAACGATGCGATCTGCCGAATGATGAAGTATTCCCGTGAGGAATTACTGTCAATGACGCTGAAAGATATGGACGTAGACTTTTGGCCCAAAAATTGGTCAGAGAAATGGACAGCGCTCAAACAACAAGGTTCCCTCACCTTCAAAACTCGATATCGAACAAAAACAGGTCGGATATTTCTGGTAGAAATCACTATCACCTATGTAGAACATCAAGGCAAAGAGTTTGGCTGTGTTTTTGCTCGCGATCGCAGTGATGAATTACTAGACTTAGGCGTGCAACGGTATGTCAATCAAACCCCCAATCTAAAGGAGGAATTACAGCAAGAAGTTATTGAATATCAAAGGACAGAAACGGAACTAGAAACATCTCTTTCTCTACTTCGTTCTACCTTAGAATCCACTGCAAATGGCATACTTGCAGTGAACTTTGAAGGAGAAGTCCTTTGCTACAACCAAAAATTTATGGAGATGTGGCAACTCCCAAACTCAGTTACCCTATCTAGGAAATGTCACCAAGCCAAAGCCTTTTTTGACAGCAAAGTGAAAGACCCAGAGGTTTTTCGTCAGGCTGTTTGGGAAATGTCCAGCCAATCAGATAGAGAAAGCTACGAGTTAGTCGAATTGAAGGATGGCAAGATATTTGCACATTACTCAGAGCCACAACGGCTTGGAGACAAAATTATCGGTAGAGTGTGGAGTATCTGGGACGTTACTGAATCGAGAAAAACAGAAGAAGCACTTAGGCTCAATGAAGCCCGATTCCGTACTTTGGCAGAAACCACAGAAGCTAGTATTTTCCTAATTTATGGCAAACAGATTTGCTATGCAAATCCTGCGGCTGAGGTGCTGACTGGCTATCCAAGAAAGGAACTGCTGAATAATTTTAATGTTGACCGACTCATTAAAGGCAAAAAGCTCAGGCAGGTTCACAAGCAGGATGGAGCAGCTTGTTGTGAATATCAAGAGATGCAGATTCTGACGAAAAACGGTGTGAAGCGCTGGTTGGCTTGTACAGTGGGACTCCTTGATGGAGCGCTGGATTTTGCAAGTAAGTCAGTTGAATTAGTAACAGCGATCGATATCACAGATTATAAGCAGGCAGAGTCCGAGGTTCGTCAAGCTCTTGAGCAAGCAAAACGACTCAGCGAACTCAGAGAACGCTTTGTCTCTATGCTTTGCCATCAATTCCGCACTCCGCTCAACGTTGTCTCATTCTCTGCTGATTTACTCAAACGTCATATTCATCAATGGAGTGAAGAAAAAAACCGCTCGTATCTGGATTTGATTCAAGTTGCAGTTCAACAAATTAGTGAGTTACTAGATGAAATTCTCTTATATGGTCAGGCAGAATCTGCGAGGCTGGAGTGTGAGCCAAGACCACTCAACCCGGAGATGTTTTGCAGAGATATTCTAGCACAGGTGCAGATAGCAAGTGGAGACCAAAAAGGGATCAGCTTTGTCACCCAAGGTAACTGTTCTACTGCTTATTTAGATCCAAAACTCCTACAGCATATATTAACTAACTTACTCTCGAATGCTATCAAGTATTCACCTAATGGTGGCGCGGTGACTTTTAGGCTTTCCTGCCAAGGTGAACAAGCAATTTTTCAAATAAAAGATTCAGGTATTGGTATTCCCCTAGTAGATCAACAGCAAATATTCGAGCCGTTTTATCGTGGCAGCAATGTTGACAGTATACCGGGTACTGGACTGGGTTTGTCGATTGTGAAAACCCTAGTAGATTTACATGGCGGTGATATCGCTGTGGAAAGTGTAGTTGGCGTTGGCACGACTTTTACTGTCAATCTGCCCTCAAGCTCTTAACCGTCATTTAATACTCGGCCCAGAATTCAGCAACCCTTAACTCCCTCAAATTCTACTAATGAACATGATACAAGAATCACCAAAAAAAATTCTGATTATTGAAGATGATGCAATGACCCGCAATATCTTCTTAGACGGTCTTCAGGCTGAAGGTTTTGAGACCATCGGTGCTCAAAATGGTACTGTTGGTATCCAAAAAGCACAAGAGCATCAACCCGATTTGGTTATTTGCGATGTCATGATGCCTAACATGGATGGTTTTGGCGTTCTAAAGATGCTGCGCCAAGAGCCAGTGACGGCAATTCTACCCTTTATCTTTCTCACTGGTAGCGATAGCAAGTCATCTCTTCGCAAAGGTATGGAGTTGGGAGCAGATGATTATATTACCAAGCCCTGTACTGTGCAGCAGCTACTCAAAGCTATAGCAGTCAGATTAGAAAAGCAATCAAAACTCATGCAGTACTGGTATGCTGCTTGCTACCAAAACCTCCCACAACCAGCCACCGCTAGCACGACATCATCGGCAGAATCAGAATCAATCTTTCCCACCGTTCCACAACTTAAAGAAGTTTTTGATTACATTGAAGCCAACTATGACCAAGGTATCACTCTATGTGACGTAGCTGAGGCAGTTGGTTACTCTTCAGCTTACTTGACGAACAGAGTTGCAAAAATTACAGGAGAAACAGTCAACGGCTGGATTGTTAGGCGTCGGATGTCAGCAGCACGTTGCTTACTTCAAGAAACTGACCAAACAATCGAGCAAATTTCTTCAGCACTCGGCTATCAAAATGCGTGCCATTTCTCCCGTCAGTTTCGTCAACACAACGGGATACCTCCCCAAAGTTGGAGAAAAGAGTATCAACTGATGCGGCGTAGCACAGTCGAAGTATAAAATCGGAAAACAACACACCTTGAGTCATCACTGTGCTTCAACTAAACAAGACAATGATGCAGCACAATAGTAGTATCAAAGCTACATTTTTTAAACTAGGTCATTGGCTGAGCAAGTGGGGTTAGAAAAAATGAATGATACAATTAACCCTACTAGACTGTCCATCATGGCTTTAAAACAACAAACAGTTACGAAATCCATTGACCTCTCCCCGCCATAAATGGACGGGGATTCTAAACTGTTGCTACACATGGGGCACCCATCCGCCATGTTCCGCTTTTTAGTTTTGGTTTCCCAGACGCGATATCTGGTAGGCACGGTCAATA
>JAESFT010000133.1_pt1 | contig 91954 bp, 71 predicted proteins | sample 9269451 | NCBI WGS metagenome assembly JAESFT01 (sample SAMN14502557, study PRJNA617106) | algae metagenome | isolation source: Scytonema hyalinum WJT4-NPBG1 and co-occurring heterotrophs from well... | place: USA: Mojave Desert, Joshua Tree National Park, California | collected 2006-05-25 | reverse complement strand
GCCGGCGAGGTGCTGGTCGAGGTGATGGCGACGGGCGTGTGCCACACGGACGCCTATACGCTCTCGGGCATGGATTCCGAGGGCAAGTTTCCTGCGATTCTGGGCCACGAGGGGGCCGGCATCGTGCGCGAGGTGGGCGCGGGCGTCACGACGCTGAAGCCCGGCGATCACGTGATCCCGCTCTACACACCCGAATGCCGCCAGTGCAAATCGTGCCTGTCGCGGCGCACGAATCTCTGCACCGCGATCCGGGCCACGCAAGGCCAAGGCGTGATGCCGGACGGCACGAGCCGGTTCCGTTGCGAGCCCGCGCGCAACGGCTCCGACACCGTGTTCCACTACATGGGCTGCTCGACCTTCGCGAACTTCACGGTGCTGCCCGAGATCGCGCTCGCAAAGGTGCGCGAGGACGCGCCCTTCGACAAGATCTGCTACATCGGCTGCGGGGTGACGACCGGCATCGGCGCCGTGCTCTACACCGCGAAGGTGTGGCCCGGTGCCAACGTCGCCGTGTTCGGCCTTGGCGGCATCGGCCTCAACGTGATCCAGGGCGCCCGCATGGTGGGCGCCGACAAGATCATCGGCATCGACATCAACCCCGGCAAACGCGCCATGGCCGAGCGGTTCGGCATGACGCATTTCATCAACCCGAGCGAGGTCGGCACCGATAAGGTCGTGCAGGCGATCATCGACCTCACGGGCGGCGGGGCCGATTTCTCGTTCGACGCCACCGGCAACGTGAACGTGATGCGCCAGGCGCTCGAATGCTGTCACCGGGGGTGGGGCGAGAGCATCATCATCGGCGTCGCGGAAGCCGGCCGGGAGATCGCGACGCGTCCGTTCCAACTCGTCACCGGGCGCGTGTGGAAGGGGACCGCGTTCGGCGGCGCGAGAGGCCGCACGGACGTGCCGAAGATCGTCGACTGGTACATGGAGGGGAAGATCAACATCGACGATCTCATCACCCACACCATGCCGCTCGACGAAATCAACACCGCCTTCGACCTCATGCACGAGGGCAAGTCGATCCGCTCCGTCGTGGTCTATTAGGCAGCCGCAGCGCGACGAGCAGGGAGGCACAGGGAGCCTGCCGCAGCGGCAAGTCGATCCGCTCGGTCGTGGTGTACTAGCCGCTCGTTCTAGTTCGCTGTCGTGGCCTCCGGGATCGGCCGCGGCTTGCCGGCGTCGTCGATCGCCACGAAGGTGAAGGTCGCCTGCGTGACCTTCTCGCGGGTCGCGGTGCGAAAACGCCCGGCCCAGGCCTCCACCTCGATGGTCATGGACGTGCGCCCGACGCGACCGATGCGCGTATAGACGCTGAGCACGTCGCCGACCTGCACGGGGCGGATGAAGTGCATCGCGTCGACCGCTACGGTCACCACGCGCCCCTGCGCCCGCTCGACCCCGGCGATGCCCCCGGCCTGGTCCATCTGCGACATCACCCAGCCGCCGAAGATGTCCCCATTGGCATTGGTGTCGGCCGGCATCGCGATGGTGCGGACCGTGAGTTCGCCAAGCGGTTCGGCGTCGTCCATGGGGGCTCCTTGTCGTCGAGGTGTCACGTCTTCTTACGGCCCACGCGGCGATCCGTCGATTGCAGGCCCGCACCCGGCGCAGGATGCAATGGTTCCACTGGGATGCACCCGCGTCCGCGATGGTGCTAGGAGGGAGGGGCGACATCCCGGGCGCGCCTCCCGAACGAGCATGCCTTTGCACTGGTCCGTTGCCTTCCGCGGCCTCCGTGACGCCCTTGCGCTACCGGCCTGGGTCGTGGGGTTCTCGGTGCTCGGCATCGGCAGCCTCGCGCGGGACGTGGGCCATCCGGCCGGCGCCGCCATGCTCTCGACCCTGCTGATCTGGGCCAGTCCCGCGCAGGCGATCCTCTACGGTGGACTGGCGGCCGGCATGGCGCTTCCCGCGATCGCGGTGGCCGTCTGCCTCTCCTCGATCCGCTTCCTGCCCATGACCATGTCGGTGCTGCCGCTCCTGCGGCGCCCGGGGCAGGGGCTCCTCGTCCAGATCCTGGCCGCCCACTACGTGGCCGTTACGGTCTGGGTCGAGAGCCTGCGGCGCCTGCCCGACATGCCGCGGGAGGAGCGGGTCGCCTACTACTTCGGCTTCGCCAACGGGGTGATCGGGGTCTCGGCGGCGCTCACCTATCTTGGGCACCACCTCGCCGGTGCGGTGCCCCTGGCGCTCGGTGCGGGTCTCCTCTTCATCACGCCGCTCTTCTTCACGATCTCGCTCGTCGCCGGTGCACGGGGCCGCGGGGACTGGAGCGCCATCCTCCTCGGCTTCCTGCTCGCGCCGGCTTCCGCGGCCCTCATCGGCACCGATTTCGATCTCCTCGTCACCGGCTTCGTGGGCGGGACCCTCGCCTATCTCGTCAGCCACCGCGGGAGGGGCACCCGGTGAGCGATCTCGCCGCCCTCACGAGCCGCAGCGCGCGGGTGCAGAGATGAGCGACCTCGCCACCCTCGCCGGACCCCTCTGGCCCTACCTCGTCGTGGTGCTCGTGGGCTTTCTGCCGAGCGAGATCTGGCGCGTGCTCGGCGTGTTCCTGTCGCGGGGCCTCGACGAGGAAGCCGAGATCCTCGTCTGGGTGCGGGCGGTCGCGACGACGCTCCTCGCCGGTGTCGTCGCGAAGCTCCTGTTTGCACCAAGCGGCGCGCTCGCCGCCCTGCCGCTCGGGGGCCGCCTGGGGAGCCTCGCGGTGGGGCTGGCGGCGTTCTTTGCCTTTCGCCGCTCCGTGATGGCAGGCGTGATCCTCGGTGAACTGACGCTGATCGGACTGACCGCGCTCGCGACCCGCTGAGCCCGTCAGGTCCCCACCGGGACTTTATCGTTCAGTCTCCGACCGGGACGCCGTATTGCTCGTCGGTCACGTGCTCCATCCAGTCCACATGCACCCCGTCCAGCGCCTCCTGCATGGCGAGATGCACCATGCCGGTGGTGGGCGCGGCACCGTGCCAGTGCTTTTCGCCCGGCGGGATCCACACGGTGTCGCCGGCCTTGATCTCCCGCATGGGCCCGCCCCACACCTGAATGCGCCCGACGCCCGAGAGCACGTGCAGGGTCTGGCCGAGGGGGTGCGTGTGCCAGGCCGTGCGGGCGCCGGGTTCGAAGCTCACGCGGGCGGCGCGCACCCGGGCCGGAGCCGGGGCATCGATGATCGGGTCGTGCCAGACGGTGCCCGTGAACGCGTCGGCGTCGGCGCGTTTCGTCGGAACGGTGCCGGCGGCTCTGATTTCCATGAGGCTTCTCTCCTGTGACGCTGTCATAGGCCAACCGGGCGAGATGCGGCCCGGCGCTTTCCATGGTGACATGGCCCTCTCGGCGGGCCCAGAATGCCTCCCATAACAACTCCAGGGAGGAGATTTCCATGAAGAAAGCATTGATCGCTCTCGCGGCGGCCCTCGGGCTTGCGGCATCCGGAGCCCAGGCGCAGGGATCCTACCCCCAGCGCAACATCACCCTCGTGGTGCCGTTCGCGGCCGGCGGCCCCACCGACATCATCGCCCGCATCATGGGCGATCACATGGCCCGCACGCTCGGCCAGCAGATGGTGATCGAGAACGTCACCGGCGCCGGCGGCACGGTGGGCGTCACCCGGGTCATGAAGGCACCCCCGGACGGCTACACCATCCTCATGGGCAATCTCGGCACCCAGGCCGCGAGCGTGGGGCTCTACCCGAACCTCGCCTACGATCCGAAGACCGATTTCGAGCCGATCATGAACACGGCCTCCACGCCGATGCTGGTCGTGGCCAAGAAGGACCTTCCCGTGAAGGACTTCCGGGAGTTCGTGGACTACCTCAAGGCCAACGCGGCCAAGATGAACTACGGCACGGGCGGCGTGGGAGCGACCTCGCATCTCACCTGCCTGTTCCTCGACTCGCTCCTCGACGTGAAGCCCCAGCACGTGCCCTTCCGCGGCTCGGGCCCGGCGCTCAACGCGCTGCTCGGCGGGCAGATCGATTATGTGTGCGACCAGACGGTCGGCGTCGTGCCCTCGATCCAGGCCGGCCAAGCCAAGGGCCTCGTGGTGGCCGTGAAGAACCGGGTGCCCGTCGTGCCGGACGTGCCGACCTCGGCGGAGCAGGGCCTGCCGGACTTCCAGGCCACGGGCTGGAACGCGCTCTTCGCCCCGAAGGGCACGCCGAAGGACGTGGTCGACCGCCTCAACGGCGCCGCCCGCGCGGCCCTCAAGGACGAGGGCACCCGCAAGCGTCTCCTCGATCTTGGCGCCGAACTGCCCGACGAGGCCGGTCAATCGACCGAGGCCCTGCGCCAGCTCGTGAGTTCCGAAATCGATAAATGGGTGCCGGTGATCAAGAAGGCCGGCGTGACCGCGCAGTAGCGCCGGATTGTTCGGCCTGGGGCGCCTGGCGCCCCGGGTCTTTTGGTTGAGTGGAGTCGAAGGCTCGATGAAGAGCTATAGGATCGCAGCAATTCCCGGCGACGGGATCGGTCAGGAGGTGATCGCCGCGGGCGTCGAAGTCCTGCAGGCGCTCGCCGCCCGCGACGGCAGCTTCGGCCTCGCCTTCGACCATTTCGACTGGGGCTCTGATTACTACAAGCGCCACGGCCTCATGATGCCGGAGAACGGGCGCGACCTCATCCGCGATCACGACGCCATCTTCTTCGGCGCCGTCGGGATGCCGGACGTGCCGGACCACATCACCCTGTGGGGCCTGCGTCTCGCGATCTGCCAGCCCTTCGACCAATACGCCAATGTGCGCCCGACCCGGATCCTGCTCGGAATCACGAGCCCCTTGCGGAGCGTGTCGGGTCCGGAGCTCGATTGGGTGATCGTGCGCGAGAACTCGGAAGGCGAATATGCGGGCGTCGGCGGCCGGGTTCACCGGGGCCTGCCCGAGGAGGTCGCCACCGACGTCTCCATGATGACCCGCGCTGGCGTCGCCCGCATCATGCGCTTCGCCTTTCGGCTGGCGCAGTCCCGCCCGCGCAAGTTCCTCACCGTCGTGACGAAGTCGAACGCCCAGCGCCATGCGATGGTGATGTGGGACGAGATCGCCGCCGAGGTGGCTGCCGAATTTCCCGATGTCGCCTGGGACAAGATGCTGGTCGATGCCATGACCATGCGCATGGTGATGAAGCCCGAGAGCCTCGACACGGTCGTGGCCTCGAACCTTCACGCCGACATCCTCTCCGATCTCGCCGCGGCTTTGGCGGGCTCCATCGGCATCGCGCCGACCGCGAACCTCAACCCCGAGCGCCGCTTCCCGTCCATGTTCGAGCCGATCCACGGCTCGGCCTTCGACATCATGGGCAAGGGGATCGCCAACCCGGTCGGCACGTTCTGGACCGCCACGCTGATGCTGGAACACCTGGGCGAGGGCGCGGCCGCGGCGCGCCTCATGCGGGCGGTCGAGCGCGTGACCGCAGACCCTGCCTTCCACACCCCCGACCTTGGCGGCCGAGCGACCACCCGCCAGGTCACCGATGGGGTCATCCGCGCCATCGAGGCCGACAATGAGTGATGCGCTGAGCCCGTTGCGGCTGCCGACGAGAGCCCGTCGCGTGCCGTTTAACCCTCCATTAACCATGATGGATCAAAACTCCCCCGGCCCGAGCCCCCAGGAGCTGGCCATCGTGACCCCGCTTCCCAGCCCTACCGAGCAGGCCTTGCCGGATCGCGCTGCCTCCGGTGGGCGCTGGACGCCCCTGCTCCTCGACCGTCAGCGGCGGATTCTCTTCGGCCTCGCGGTCGTGATCATGGGCCTCGGCATCATCGCGGTGACCCAGAGCTTCCATAGCGCCGTGCTCGCCAATGCACCGGACGTGCGCCGGATCGTGCCGGCCGAACCCGCCGCCCTTCCGGTTCAGGCGCGGCCCACGACCCGCGTCGGTCCCACAGAAGCGGTCCTCGATACCCTGCTGTTCCAGCCCGCACCCGCCGTCGCGGCTCCGGTGCCCTCTGGCGCCTTCAAGCCCGAGCCGCGCCCGGCCCCTGCCGCGGCGCCGGCCCCGCGGGAGCGCCGCCACGCAGTCTCCCGCAGCGCGTCGTGCGACGACCCGATGCCCAAGAACGCTTGGCTCGACATCTGCGGATAGGGCGTCGATCTTTCTGTTCCCGGGGTGAGCCGCTATAAGCGCGCTCCTTCGAAGCCCCGGAACAGAACTTCAGACCAGATGAGTTCAAGGCTCGCCCACCGCAGGGACATCGATGGTCTTCGGGCCATCGCTGTTCTTGCGGTTATCCTGTTTCACTGGAATCTCGCGCCGTTTGGCGGCGGCTTTGTTGGCGTCGACGTTTTCTTTGTCATCTCGGGCTTTCTGATCGCCTCGACCTTGCGCTCGGACATCGAGCGCGGACGCTTTTCGGTGCTTGGCTTCTACGAGCGGCGTCTGCGCCGCATCGTGCCCGCGCTTCTCGTCCTGGTTCTGGCGGTCGTTGCGGTCAGCCCCTTCGTCTTCCTGCCGGCGGATGCGGGCCGCGTTGGCGACAGCGCGCTCGCAAGCCTCGTGTTCCTGTCGAACATTCTCTTCATGGGGCTGGCCGCCGACTACTTCGAGGCAGGAGAACTCGCCGTCCAGCCGCTGCTTCACACCTGGTCGCTCTCGGTCGAAGCGCAGTTCTATCTTTTTGCTCCCGCCATCGCCTGGGTTTTCCTGCGGTGGGGAGTGGGACGCTTTCTCGGCCTCGTCGCGGCCCTGCTGGTGCTGTCCTTTCTGGCAAGTGCATGGGGCACAGCGCATTGGCCGGCGCTGACGTTCTACGCTCTTGGAACGCGGATGTGGGAACTCCTCCTGGGGGGCGTTCTCGCTTTCCGCATCCTCCCGGCGCCGCGGCGTTCCTGGCAGAGCGAGGCCCTGGCTTTGGCCGGCCTGGTGCTCATCGGCTTGGCGGTGTTCCGCTTTTCGGGGAGCACGCCCTTCCCGGGCGTTGCCGCTTTGATGCCCTGCATCGGCGCGGCACTCCTCATTCACGCCGGCGCGGACTCAAGCGGCTGGCTTTCAGGGCGCATCCTCGGGAGCGCCCCGCTGGTGTTCGTCGGGCGCATCTCCTACTTGTTGTATCTCTGGCATTGGCCGGTCCTGGTTGCCCTGCGCTATCGACAGCCGGACGGTCTCTCCGTGGAAACGCAGGTCGCCGCCGCTCTCGCCATCCTGCTGCTCGCCGTCCTGTCCTGGCGGTTCGTCGAATATCCGTTCCTGCGCAAGGAGCCTGCGCCACTGACCCTGCGCGGGGGAGCGACTGCCCTGGCATCGCTGGGCCTGGCCGCCCTGATCGGCGCGGCGTTTCTCCATCTGGCGGGTCGCGGGGTCGTGACCGTTGCCCAACTCCCGTCCGATGTGGTGCAACTCGCCAACGGGCAATTCGATCGGGTGAGCGGGGATTGCGAGCCCTCGCAGGACGGGCTGACCATAAGCCCCCAGGCACCCTGCTATCTGGGCCGAACCGACACTCCGCCAACCGTTCTGCTGTGGGGCAACTCGTTTGCACGTATGCTGATCCCGGCGCTCGATGAGGCGGCGCACCGGCAGGGCGGTTCTGCTGTCGCGGCCGTGTTGAGCCGGTGCCAGCCCATGGAATGGCCGGACCGCCCCTGGTGCACGGCCTTCAACGATGCGGTGGCGGCGTTCCTCTCGCGGAACCCCTCGATCGAGCGCGTCGTGCTGAGCGCCAATTGGTCCAACTACGACCGCCCCGAGGGGCTGGAGCGGACCATCGGGAGGCTCGTCGAGGCCGGCAAGAGGGTCTACGTCGTTCTGACGCCGCCGCAATACGACTACAGCATTCCGCGAGCCCTCGCGTTCGCACGCCTTCGCGGGGACGCGCCACCGGCGCCTTTGAGCCACGCCGAACACCTTGCAGCCCACCAGCCGCTGCGGCTCTACCTGGAGCAGGTGGCACAACGGCACGCGTTCACGGTCATCGATCCGGCCTCGATCCTTTGCCGGACCGGAACCTGTGCCGTCGCCGAACAGGATCGAGCCTTCTACTACGACATCGGCCACCTTTCCGTGACCGGCGCTCGGCACATCAGCTCTCTCTTCGATACCGTCTTCGCGCCACCGAGCGCCTCGAAGGCGACCCGGGCATCAGGGGCCGCAACGCCGGTTCACTAAGGATGACGGCCGTCGGGGCATTCCGCTGGCCCGACGGCAAAAGGGGCGCTTACGACGCGCCGTTGCCGCGGGCGATCAGGAGCTTCTGCTTGAGGTCGTGCTGGGCGAAGGGTTTTTGCAGCACCGGCCGGTCGCGATAGGCGTCCTTGATGCCGGCGGAGCCGTAGCCCGTCGAGAACACGAAGGGGATTTGACGCTGCGCCAGGGCCTCGGCCACGGGATAGATCGGCTCGCCCGCCACGTTCACGTCGAGGATCGCGAGATCGACGGTTTCCCGCTCGACCGCGTCGAGGGCCGCCGCGAGGCGGGCTGCCGGGCCGATGACCTCGCAGCCGAAATCGAGCAGCATGTCCTCGAGCAGCAGGGAGATGGCGGCCTCGTCTTCCACGACGAGAACGCGCAGGCCGTTCAGATCGGGGCTGGTCAGGCTATCGGTCACACCGGTTCCTTTGTGGGCGGTTCGACGAACCGCGAGGGCACTTTAGGGCGCTCGCAGGGGTTCGCCAAGCGGAGGACTCCGCGGGAAAGGGGGATTTCCGATGCTTTTTAGCACTCCGGACCGGGCGCCTGAAGCCCCAATGTGACCTTGCGGCACTGCGCGCAGGACGCACCCCGGGATCTCCTTGCGGCACTGGGCGCAGAACGCACCCCGAGATCTCCTTTCGGCACGGGGCGTAGGACGACCCCTCGGCGGCTCAGCTTGAAGACCGCCAGCCCTGTCCCAATTGAGCTTTGTCTGCCCCCATGCGTGAATGGGACCTCGGGTCCAGCGTCCATCAGGAGATCGCCATGCGAGCCTCGTTTTCGTCCCACTTCGGGATGCGCCTTCTCGCCGGTGCGCTTCTGGCGCTGGGGCTCACGGGCGGTGCCCTGGCCCAAACCCGCGACCGGGTGGTGGTGGCCTCCAAGATCGATACCGAGGGCGCGCTTCTCGGCCACATGATCGTGCTGGCGCTGGAGCACGCGAAAGTTCCGGTGGAGAGCCGGGTGCAGCTCGGGCCCACCAAGGTGGTGCGCACCGCGCTGGTGTCCGGCGAGATCGACCTTTATCCCGAGTACACGGGCAACGGCGCGTTCTTCCATACCATGGAGAACGACCCCGCCTGGAAGGCGGCGGAGTCTGCCTTTGCGACCGTGAAGCGCCTCGATCAGGAAAAGCACAACCTCGTCTGGCTCGACCGCGCTCCTGCCAACAACACCTGGCTCATCGCTACCCGCGGCGATCTCGCCAAGCGCGAGAACCTGCGCACCATGGAGGATTTCGCGCGCCTGTCGAAGCGGACGGGCGCGGTCAAACTCGCGGGCTCGGCGGAATTCGTGGAAAGCGCCGCGGCGCTGCCCTCCTTCGAGCGCGTCTACGATTTCAAGCTCCCCCGCGACCAGATCGTGGTTCTGCCAGGCGGCGACACGGCCGTGACCATGCGCGCGGCAGCCCAAGGGGTGAGCGGCGTCAATGCCGCCATGGTCTACGGCACGGACGGGGCGATCGCGGCCCTCGACCTCGTGGTCATGGAGGACACCAAGGGCGCGCAGATCGTCTACGAGCCCGCCCCCGTGGTGCGCGCCGAGGTGCTGCAGCGCCATCCCGCCATCGGACCGGCGTTGGCGAAGGTGTTCGCCTCCCTCAATATGACCACCCTGCAGAAGCTCAATGCGGAGATCGCGGTGGAGGGGAAGCCGGCCCGCGACGTCGCCAAGGCCTATCTCGACCAGCAAGGGCTCCTGCGCTGATCCTCGCCGGCCGGGCCGGGCAGGGAGCGCCTGCTGGGGAGGGAGCGCCCGCTCGCCGCGCGGCCGATGACGGCGCCGCACGAGCCCTGAGGCTTGCGCTCGTCGCCCTCGCGGCGGCGGCGGTGCTCCTGCTGCCCCTGATCGCCGTCGCGCCGAACCGCCTGCTGCCGGGACAGGGTGTTGCTGTCTGGACCGCTCTCGGCACGGGAGCCGCGCTGCTCGGGCTCCTCATCGTCGGTGCCGGCGCCGCCGCCTGGGCGCGCGGACCCCGTCTCCTGCCCCTGGGCCTCGTGCTCGCCGCGCTCGTCGTCCTCCTGGTGGCGACAGGGTTGTCGGCCACCACGCTCCTCGCCGGCCGTCCTCCCTCCGCCCGGGCCATGCTCGGCGCCGGGTTTTGGGTAGCGTTCGGCGCGCTTGGTCTTCTCCTCGTCGAGGAGGCCCGCAGCACGGGGCGCCGCAGCAGCGTCGTCGTGGCCGCCGTTCTGGTGGGCGCTATCCTCCTTGCCGGCACGCTCGGGGCATACGACCGCCTCTCGCTCGCGGTGGAGTGGCGAGCGCGCAGCGGCGCCATTGCGATCGGGCTGAGGCAGCACCTCGCCCTGTCGGCGGCAGCGCTCGGTCTGGCGCTCGCTGTCGCCCTGCCGCTCGGCCTCGCGGCCTTCCGCTGGCCTCGCGCCGAGGCTGCTATCGGCGCCGGTCTCAATGCGGTGCAGGTCGTGCCTGCCATCGCGCTATTCGGCCTCCTCATCCCGGTGCTCGCGGCCCTGCTCGCCTGGGCGCCCGCCCTGCGCTCGCTCGGGATCGCGGCCATCGGAGCGACGCCGGCTCTCATCGGCGTTGCCGTCTATGTGGCGCTTCCGCTCACGCGCGGCGTCGCGAGCGGGCTCAAAGCCGCCGATCCGGCGGCCGTGGAGGCCGCCCGTGCCATGGGCATGACGGACACGCAGATCACCCGCGAGATCCGCCTGCCGCTCGGTCTGCCGATCCTTGCCGGGGCGCTTCGCGTGGCAGCCGTGCAGAGCATCGGCCTGATGACGCTGGGCGGCCTGATCGGCGCCGGCGGGCTCGGCGCCGTGGTCTTCGAGGGCATGTCGCAACTGGCCGCGGACCTCATCCTGCTCGGCGCGCTGCCCATCGTAGCCCTGGCGCTGATCGCCGACGCGGGGTTAGCGGGTCTTGAGGCTCGCCTCGCGAGGCGCCGCCGGTGAGCGATGCCGACGCGTCGCCCGTCATCCGCTTTGCGGATGTGTCGGTCGTCTTCGATCGCGTTGCGGCGCTGAGCGCCGTCGATCTCGCGGTGGGGGCCGGCGACCTTGCCGTGCTCGTCGGCCCCTCCGGCTCCGGCAAATCGACCCTGCTGCGCCTCGTGAACCGCCTCATCGAACCCTCGAGCGGCCAGGTGTTCGTGCGCGGACGGAACGTGGCCGATCTCGACGCCGCCACCTTGAGGCGCTCCATCGGTTACGTGATCCAGTCGGTCGGCTTGTTTCCCCACCGCACGGTGGCGCAGAACATCGGCACCGTGCCGCGTCTGCTCGGCTGGCCGCGGGCGCGCATTGCGGAGCGCGTCCGCACCATGCTGGCGCTCGTCCGTCTCGACGGCACCGGGATCGAGGCTCGCTATCCGGCGGAACTCTCCGGCGGCCAGGCGCAGCGCGTCGGTTTAGCCCGGGCGCTCGCGGCCGATCCCGACATCCTTCTCATGGACGAGCCCTTCGGCGCCGTGGATCCCATCGTGCGGCGCGACCTGCGGAGCGAGTTGCGCCGCATCCATGCCGAAACCGGCAAGACCATCCTGCTCGTGACCCACGATCCCGCGGAGGCCATGGAACTCGCCACGCGGATCGTGGTGCTGAGGGACGGCCGTCTCGTCACTGCCGGCCGCCCGCTCGATCTGGCGAGCGGCGACAGCGACGGCTTCGTGCGTGCCTTGTTCGGCGGCGACATCGTGAGCTTCCAGCGCCTGCGCTTCACCACGGTCGAGGCCGTCATGCAGGACGGCGTCGATCCCACGGCGCCCGGCGTTCCGCGTGAGGCCAGCCTGCGCGAGGCTCTCGCCCGCATGGTGACCCTGCGGGCGACGCGCCTGTCCGTCACGGGCGCGGACGGGCCCCTTGGCACCGTCACCCTCGAAGCTCTCGTGGAGCGGCACCGGTGACGGCACGCGGCCGTTCGCGCGAGCGCCAGGGCGTCATCATGCTGGCTCTTGGCGCCCTGGCGGCCTTCGTGGCCTCGCCCGATGCCGCGGCAGCCCTCGTGGGGGCCGTAGGGCTTGGGGCGAAGGCGGCCTATCCGGTTGCCCGCCTGCTGGAATGGGGCCTCTCCCACACCTTCATTGCGGTTCTGGCGGTGCTGCCCGCCGCCCTCGTCGGCATCGCCGCCGGGATCGCGATCACGCGGCCGGCAGGCGTCGCGCTGCGCCCTTTCGCGGATCGTCTCGTCGCCGCTTCGCAGGCCGTGCCGCCGGTGGTCGTGGTGGCGCTGGCTTTCCCGGTGCTCGGCTTCGGGCCGGCGCCGACGATCCTGGCGCTTGCGATCTATTGCGTGATGCCGCTGCTGCGCGGCACGGTAGGCGCGCTGGAAGCCGTGCCGGGCGACGTCCCGGAGGCCGCCCGGGCCATGGGACTCACGCCCGGTCAGATCTTGCGCGAGGTCGAACTGCCCCTCGCGCTCCCGGTCATCGTCGAAGCCCTGCGCGTCGCCCTCATTCTCGGCATCGCCACGGCGGCGGTGGGGGCGCTCGCGGGGGCCAGCACGCTCGGAACGCCGATCATCATCGGCCTGCAGAACCAGAACGAGGTCTATCTGCTCCAGGGCGCGGCGGCGACCGCGGCGCTCGCCTTCCTGGCCGATGCCCTCGTGCTCCTTGGCCTCGGCCTCCTGCGCCGGCGCTCGTTGCTCCGCTAGCAGGGCAGGCCCACTATGCGCCGTCGCCCTTGCGCAACGGCCATGCCCTCCCGAATATGAGGCCCTATGGATTTCGCCTCCCGCCTTCGCGCGCTGCTCGACCTGCCCGAGCACGCCTCCGACGAGCCCCAGCGGCTCACCGCTGCGGCGCTCTTGGCCCTCGTGGCCCGTGCCGACGGGCGATTGCGTCCCGAAGAGGAAGCCGCCCTGGTGGCGCTTCTCGGCGCCCGCTTCGGGCTGTCCGAGGACGATGCCGCTGCGCTCGTAGCCGATTCCGAAGACCTGCCCGCGAACCTCGACGCCGCCTCCGACCTCACGGATCGCATCTTGCGCGAGACCCCGCCGGCGGAGCGCCCGGACCTGCTCGCCTTGGCCTACCGGGTCGCGGCCTCGGACGGGGATGTGAACGAGATCGAGGACAACCTGGTTTGGCGCCTCGGCCATCTGCTCGGGCTGAAGGATCGCGAGATCGAGGCGATCCGCCGCCGCGCCCTGCAGGCGACCGCCTGATGCCCCGCAATCGGCCTAAGGATCCGGTTCTTATCGTGCTGCATCAGGAGCATTCGACGCCGGGCCGCGTCGGCTATCTCCTGCAGCAGCGCGGGTACCCTCTCGACATCCGTCGCCCGCGCTTCGGCGATCCCCTTCCCGATACCATGGCGCAGCATGCGGGCGCGGTGATCTTTGGCGGTCCGATGAGCGCCAACGATCCGGACGATTTCATCAAGCAGGAGATCGACTGGCTCAGCGTTCCCCTGCGCGAAGAGAAACCCTATCTCGGCCTGTGCCTCGGCGCCCAGATGCTCGCCAAGCATCTCGGCGGCTCGGTCTATACGCATCCGGAAGGGCGGGCGGAGATCGGCTATTACCCGCTCCTCCCAACCGACGACGGACGCGCTTTCGCGCATGAAGCCGGCGCCGATTGGCCGAGCCATGTCTATCACTGGCACCGTGAGGGCTTTCATTGTCCCTCGGGCGCCAAGACGCTCGCCACCGGCGACGATTTCCCGACCCAGGCGATCCGCGTCGGTCCCAACGCCTTCGGCCTGCAGTTTCACCCCGAGGTCACCCATGCCATGATCTGCCGCTGGACCGTGCGCGCAGCCGAGCGTCTGGCCTTGCCTGGCGCCCAGGATCGTGCGCGGCAGATCGAGGGTCGGTTCATGTACGACCCGCATGTGCGCCTCTGGCTCGACGCTTTCCTCGACCGCTGGCTTGCAGATACGCGGACCCCTGCGGCGCAGCCTGCCGGCTGAAGAACCTACGCTCCCGCATGGGCGCTGATGCCGTTACGGCAGCTTGGCATTGAACGGTCAAGGTGCCGTATTTCGCTCATGATCCCCGGGTCAAGCATCTCGCACGGGACGGGGCAGACGATCAGCAAACACCATGAAGGTGGCACGCTGCTCCCGGTTCCCTGGGGGCACACATGGCAAAGACGACAGGCGTCAGCAAAACGGGCGTACAGCCCGTCGACGGCCTTCTCGAAGGCGTGAAATGGGCTGACGCCAACCTCACTTACAGTTTTCCGACGCAATCGGCGTTCTACGGCTCCACCTATGGCAGCGGTGAGCCCGGCAGCGCGTTCGAAGCTCTTAACCCCGTCCAAATCACGGCTGTCGAGAGCATCCTCGGCATGTATGCCGCCACGACGCATCTCGCCTTCACGCGGCTCGAAGAGACCGAGACGCAGCACGCGGATCTGCGGTTTGCCATGTCCGATGTGCCCGGCACTGCCTGGGCCTACTACCCGAGCGAGAGCCCGGAAGGCGGCGACACCTGGTTCAACAACTCGACGGGTTGGTACGACAGCCCTCACAAGGGCAACTACGCCTACACGACCGCGATCCACGAGATCGGCCATTCACTCGGCCTGAAGCACGCGCACGAGACCGAGATGTTCGGCGCCGTGCCGCGAGCTTACGACTCGATGGAATACACCATCATGAGTTATCGCTCCTACGAGGGCGGCTCCACCACATCGGGCTACACCAACGAAACCTGGGGTTATGCCCAGTCGCTGATGATGTACGACATCGCGGCCCTTCAGCATCTCTATGGCGCAGACTTCGGCACGAACGCCGGTGACACCACCTATCGGTGGGATCCCCTCACCGGGCAGAGCTTCATCGACAGCATCGGACAGGGCGCGCCCGGCGGCAACCGCATCTTCCAGACCCTCTGGGACGGTGGCGGTCGCGACACCTACGACTTCTCGAACTACACCACGAACCTGCGCGTGAACCTGAGCCCGGGCGAGTGGACCATCGTCTCCGACGTCCAGCGCGCCAATCTGGGCCACGGCCAGTTCGCGGACGGCAACATCGCCAACGCCCTGCTGCACCAAAACAACCCGGCCTCGCTCATCGAGGATGCCATCGGCGGCATCGGCGATGACGTACTCGTCGGCAACAGCGCCAATAACGCACTGGTCGGCGGCGCGGGTCGGGACCTCCTCGTCGGCAGCACCGGCAGCGATGCTCTGGACGGCGGTCTTGGCATCGACACGGCTGTCTTCAGTGGCTCGCGCGCCAACTACAGCGTGGTTCTGAACGCGGACGGCTCGTTTGGGGTCCAGGACCTGCGCGCGGGTTCTCCGGACGGCACCGACGTGGTGCGCGGGGTGGAGTTCTTCCAGTTCGGCGATTGGGTCCTAGACGCCAGCGCGGTGGTCGCGGATCGAATGGGTGTTGCCACCGACCGTACCCTCAGCGGCACGTTCAAGAGCAACACGCTCCTGGGCGACGCCCGCAACGAGCGTCTCTTCGGCTTCGGTGGCAACGACTCCCTGAACGGTGGCGCCGGCAGCGACCAGATCGTCGGCGGCGCGGGCGCCGACATGCTCACGGGCGGTGCGGGCGCGGACAACTTCGTGTTCGAGTCCTTGAGCGACTCCAATGCCCGCGGTCGTGACACGATCCTCGATTTCACGGCCGGCGACCACATCGATCTGCGCCTCATCGACGCCAGCACGCAGCAGGCGGGCGATCAGGCCTTCGCTTACATCGACAGTGGTGCATTCACGGGGCACGCGGGTCAGCTCCGGTTCTCCGGCGGCCTCCTGTCGGCCGACACCAACGGCGACCGGGTGGCGGATTTCGAGGTGGCCGTCCGCTTCACGGCTGGGGTTACGAACGCGGTGACGTCCCTGACCGTGAGTGACTTCTACCTCTAAGAGAGGCAGGCACGACGCCTCGCCTGCATGGCAGAAGACTTCAGGAGGCCCGGCATCGTCCGGGCCTCTTGCGCATCCGGGCTCGGTCGATCCCCGGGATTTCGTCCGAGGACTGTTGCGTCAGGCCGCTGGATCGTCTCAAACTTGAGCATTCGGGTTCGCGAGGTCGCGCACGGCGCGCCGATTAGGCGAGGGGATTGCACAGCAGCGGGGAGCAGATGCCATGACGATCGGCCAGAGCGGAACCCCATCCTTGCCCACGGGCACGGCGGGGGCGGGGGGTGTCACCTACACCACGGTGGACGAGGCCTATTTCGAGGCGCGGCGCTTGAAGCGCTACGCCCGCGTCTGGTCGCTCTGGGCCCTCGGCGTCGGTGCCGTGATCTCGGGCCATTACTCGGGTTGGAATCTCGGCCTCGCCCAGGGCTTCGGCTCCATGTTCGTAGCGACGATCGTGATCGCGATCATGTATCTCGGCCTCACCTTTTCGCTGGCCGAGATGTCGCCGGCCCTGCCGCATACGGGCGGCGCCTATTCCTTCGCCCGCACCGCCATGGGGCCCTGGGCCGGTTACGTGACGGGGATCGCCGAGAACATCGAATTCGTGCTCACGCCCGCCGTGATCGTGTTCTTCATCGGCTCCTATCTCTCCGCCATTTTGGGCACGCCGCCTGCCTTCCAGCCGGTCTACTGGCTTCTCGCCTACGCCCTTTTCGTGTCGTTGAACGTGTTCGGCGTGGAGTTGTCCTTCAAGGTCACGGTGACCGTCACCCTGCTCGCGCTCGCGGTGCTGGCGGTGTTCTACGTGTCCGTGCTCGCATCCGGGCAGTTCGACTTCGCGCGCTGGGCGCTGAACCTCGGACCGGACGGTGCCGAATTGCCGAACGGCGGCGGGTCCTGGCTGCCGAACGGCATCGGCGGGGTGCTCGCGGTCCTGCCCTTCGCGGTATGGCTCTTCCTCGCCATCGAGCAGCTGCCGCTCGCGGCGGAGGAATCGCACGATCCGCAGCGCGACATGCCGCGGGGCATCATCGCAGGCATCTGCACCCTCATCGTGTCGGCCTTCCTGGTGCTGTTTCTCAATGCCGGCATCGCGCCGGGGGCGGCGGGCCTCGCGAAATCAGGCGAGCCGCTGCTTGATGGCTTCCGCACCCTGTTCGGCACCGACATCGCGCGTGTGCTGGCAGCCGTTGCGGTGGTGGGGCTCATCGCCTCCTTCCACACCATCATCTTCGCCTATGGGCGGCAGATCTATTCGCTCTCGCGCGCGGGCTATTTCCCGAGCGCCCTGTCGGTCACGCACGGCACCCGCAAGACCCCGCATGTGGCGCTGATCGCCGGCGCCGCCATCGGCCTCACGGTGATGCTGATCATCTGGTTCACCCTCGGTGCGGAAGCAGGAGCCGGCGCCATCGGCGGCACGCTCCTCAACATGGCGGTGGCGGGCGCGATGCTGGCCTACTTCATGCAGGGGCTGTCCTACATCCAGTTGAAGCGCCGGTTCCCGCACATCCACCGGCCTTACGTGAGCCCCTTCGGCATGGCGGGCGCGGGCGCCACCATGCTCATCGCCGCCGTGACCCTGTATTTCCAGTTCACGGATCCCGTGTTCCGGCAAGGCGTCATCGGGGTCGCGATCTACTACGCCGTGATGATGGCCTATTTCCTCCTCGTGGGCCGCCATAAGCTGATCCTCTCGCCCGAGGAGGAGTTCGCTCTCTCGAAGGGCACGAAGGACTACAAATCCGCCTGATCCGCGATGGGAGGCGCGACGTCTCGCGCTTCCCGCAAGAAGCAAGGTTCCGAATGGATCGTCCCACCATCAAGAGCGCCGCCGACGCTGCGGCTTATGTCCGCGAGCGCAACCTGCCCTTCGTGAAGGTGGGCCTGTTCGATGTCGACGGCATCATGCGCGGCAAGTACATGGCTCGCGACAAGTTCGAGTCCGCGCTCGAAAAAGGCTTCGGCTTCTGCGACGTGGTGCTGGGCTGGGATTCGAACGACCAGCTCTACGACAACACCACGCTCACCGGCTGGCACACCGCCTATCCCGACGCGCCCGTGCGCGTGCTGCCGGAAACCATGCGGCTCATCCCGTTCGAGAACGATCTGCCGCTGTTCCTCGCCGAGTTCGACGGCTACGCGGAAGCGGCCTGCCCACGCGGCGCGCTGCGGCGGGTGCTCGGGCGGGCGGAGCACATGGGGTTTGCGGTTTCCGCCGCTGCGGAGTTCGAGTTCTTCCTCTTTGCGGAAACACCCGATTCCGTGCGCGCCAAGGGCTTTCGCGACCTGAAGCCGATCACCCCGGGCTTCTTCGGCTATTCGATGCTCCGCGCGGGCGTGCACGCGGATTTCTACCAGGAGCTCCTGGGTCTCGCCTCGACCATGGATTTCGAGATCGAGGGCCTGCATACGGAAACCGGTCCCGGGGTGCTGGAGGCCGCCATCCGCGTCGACGATGCCCTGCGTGCCGCCGACAAGGCCGCCCTGTTCAAGACCTTCACCAAGATCCTGGCGCAACGGCGCGGCTGGATGGCCACCTTCATGGCGAAGTGGTCGCGGGACTGGCCTGGACAATCGGGCCACCTGCACACGTCGTTGCGCGATTTGGCGACGGGTAAGGGCGCCTTCTACGACGCCGACGCCGCGCACGGCATGAGCGACACCATGCGCTGGTTCGTGGGCGGGCAGCAGGCGCTCATGCCCGAACTCCTCGCGATGGTGGCCTGCACGACGAATTCCTATACGCGCCTCATCCCTGGCTTCTGGGCGCCGACCGATGCTGCTTGGGGTGTCGAGAACCGCACCACTGCCTTGCGCGTCATCCCCGGCTCCGAGAAGTCGCAGCGCGTCGAGTACCGGGTGGCGGCGGCGGACATCAACCCTTATGTGGCGCTTGCGGCTGCGATCGGCTCAGGCCTGTGGGGCATCGAGCACCGCATCGATCCGGGCGAGCCGATTGCCGGCAATGCCTATGCGGTCGAGCACCCGCGCGAGCGCGCATTGCCACGCTCCCTCGGGGAAGCGGCGGAGCGACTCAAGGCCTCGCAGGCCGCCCGTGCCCTGTTCGGGGACGTATTCGTGGACCATTACGCGGCCACCCGCGAATGGGAGCAGCGCGAGGCCAACAAGGCGATTACCGATTGGCAACTCGCCCGCTATTTCGAAATCATCTAGAGCTCTTCGCCAAATCGGTTGCCGAGCGCCATGGCCGACACCAGCATCGTCTGCATTTCCCCGATCGATGGGCGTGAACTCGTCCGCCGGCCGCTCCTCGAGGACGCGGCCGTCGAGGCTGCCATCGCGAGGTCGCGCGAGGCCCAGAAGGGCTGGCGCGCCGTGCCGCTCGCCGAGCGCCAAGCCCTCGTTCTCCGGGCGCTCGACGAACTGCTCGCCATGAACCAGGAGGCGGTGCCGGAGCTCGCGCAGCAGATGGGCCGCCCGGTGCGCTACGGCGGCGAGTTCCGGGGTGTCGAGGAGCGTACGCGGCACATGGTGCGCATCGCCGCCGACAGCTTGCGGGACCTGCCGCCGGACGACGAGCGCTCCGGCTTCCGGCGGGTGATCAAGCGCGAGCCGCTGGGCGTGGTGCTGGTGATCGCGCCCTGGAACTATCCCTATCTCACCGCCGTCAACACCATCGTGCCCGCTCTCGTGGCGGGCAACGCGGTGCTGTTGAAGCACGCGTCCCAGACGATCCTTGCTGGCGAACGCTTCCAGGCCGCCATGGATCGCGCGGGGCTCCCGGCAGGCGTGTTCCAGAACCTGGTGCTCAGCCACGACCAGACGGGCCGCATCCTGGGCGCCCGTCTCGTCGACCACTGCAACTTCACGGGCTCGGTGTCGGGCGGACGGGCCATCGAGCGGGCGGCGGCCGGCACCTTCACGTCGCTGGGGCTCGAACTCGGCGGCAAGGACCCGGCCTATGTGCGGCCCGATGCCGACATGGGGCACGCGATCGAGAACATCGTCGACGGGGCCTTCTTCAATTCCGGCCAATGCTGCTGCGGCATCGAGCGGGTCTATGTGCATGAGAGTCGCTACGACGCCTTCGTGGAGGGCGCGGTCGAGATCGTGCGCGGCTATCGCCTGGGCAATCCGTTAGACGAGGCCACGACGCTCGGCCCCATGGCGCACAAGCGTTTCGCCGATCTCGTGCGGCGCCAGACCTCCGAGGCCCTCGCGGCCGGCGCCCGCGCCCATATCGACACGAGCGCCTTTGGGGCCGATACGGGCGACACCGCCTATCTCGCGCCGCAGGTACTCACCGGGGTGACGCACGACATGAGCGTCATGCGGGACGAAAGCTTCGGGCCCGTGGTCGGCATCATGCGCGTGCGCGACGACGAGGAGGCGATCCGCCTCATGAACGACTCGCCCTACGGGCTCTCCGCCGCGATCTGGACCGCGGACGTGGACGCCGCAGAGCGCATCGGTGAACGGCTCGAAACCGGGACCGTGTTCATGAACCGCGCCGATTACCTCGATCCGGGCCTTGCCTGGACGGGCGTGAAGGATACGGGACGCGGCGCGAGCCTCTCGGTGCTGGGCTACCACTCCGTCACGCGCCCGAAATCCTACCACCTGCGTCACACGATTTAGGCGGCGCGCCTCCCGTCACCCCGTCACCTGCGTCACACGATTGTGGAGCGCACTCCCGTCACCCCGTCATACGATCCGAGCCCATGACCGCACCGAAGGCCAACTGGAACTACCCCACCGCCATGCGCTTCGGCGCCGGCCGCATCGCGGAACTGGCGGAAGCCTGCCGCAACTCCGGCATGACCCGTCCGCTCCTCGTCACGGACCCGTTTCTCGCCACGCAGCCGATGACCCAGCAGGCGCTCGACAGCTTGAAGGATGCTGGGCTTGGCGCAGCGCTGTTTTCCGCGATCAAGCCCAACCCCGTCGAGAGCAACATCGCGGCCGGTCTGGACGCCATGCGCGGCGGCGGGCATGACGGCGTGGTGGCCTTCGGGGGCGGCTCGGCGCTCGATGCCGGCAAGGTGATCGCCTTCATGGCGGGCCAGACCCGGCCCATGTGGGACTTCGAGGACATCGGCGATTGGTGGACGCGGGCGGATCCCGCCGGCATCGCGCCGGTCGTGGCGGTGCCGACGACGGCCGGCACAGGCTCGGAGGTCGGGCGAGCCGGCGTGATTACGCAGGAGGCCACGCACACCAAGAAGGTGATCTTCCACCCGCTCATGATGCCGAAGGTCACGATCTGCGATCCGGAACTCACCGTCGGCATGCCGGCGCACATCACGGCCGGTACCGGTCTCGATGCGCTGGCCCATTGCCTTGAAGCCTATTGCGCGCCCTCCTACCACCCCATGGCCGAGGGCATCGCGGTCGAGGGCATGCGGCTCGTGAAGGAGTACCTCCCCCGCGCCTATCGCGACGGCACCGACATCGAAGCCCGCGCCCACATGATGTCCGCGGCTGCCATGGGCGCGACCGCATTCCAAAAAGGCCTGGGGGCGATCCACGCCCTCTCGCACCCGCTCGGCGCCCTCTACGACACCCATCATGGGCTCACGAACGCGGTCTTCATGCCCTATGTTCTCGTCTACAACCGCGAGGCCGTCACGCCGAAGATCGAGCGGCTCGCAGCCTATCTCGGCCTTGAGCCTCGTTTCGAGGCTTTTCTCGATTGGGTGCTGGCGTTGCGGGCCGAACTCGGCGTGCCTCATACCCTCGAGGGGCTGAAGGTCGGGTCGGAACGCTTCGATCTCATGGCCGGCATGGCGCCGGACGATCCCACGGCCGGGGGCAATCCGGTCCCGATCACACGGGAGAGCGCTCGGCGGCTCTATGAAAACGCACTTGCGGGCACGCTCTGAGCGGCACCCTTGAAGCAGGGAGCCTTCGTCGCCAGCTTTTCCTTCAACGGTCATGGGGCCGCAAAAGGAGGCTTGCATGACGAAGCCGCTCACCATCGCGGTCATCTCGGACGTGGTCTGCCCCTGGTGCTATGTGGGCAAACGGCGCCTCGAAGCCGCGCTGAAGGAGCTCGGGCAAGAGGCCGCGATCCATTGGCTTCCCTACGAGCTCAACCCCGACATGCCGGATGACGGCATGGAACGCGCGGCCTATCGGGCCAAGAAATTCGGCGAGGCCAAGAGCGCCCAGTTCGATGCGCAGCTGACGGCGCTGGGCCGGGAGGAGGGCATCCCCTTTGCCTTCGACCGGCAGGCCCGCACGCCCAACACCCGCGCGGCCCATCAGCTCATCGCCTTCGCGGGCAGCCAGGGCAAGGCCGATGCGGTCGTGGAGGGGCTGTTCAAGGCCTATTTCGAAGAGGGCCGGGACGTGGGCAGCGACAAAGTCCTGGGCGAGATCGCCGAAGCGGCCGGGCTCGATCGCGAGACGGCGCTTGCCGCCGCCCGCGACCAGGGGCTCTCGGATTTCGTGGCGGATCTGGAAAAGCAGGCCATGGGCCTCGGCGTCCAGGGCGTGCCGTTCTTCATCGTGGATCAGAGCTGGGCGCTCTCGGGGGCGCAGCCCGCCGAGCAATGGATCGCTGCGATCCGCCAACGCAGCGCCTCTGCGCCAGCAGGCTAGGGTCCTGGTCGGCATGAGCAATGGATCGCCGCCAGCGCGGCACCGCGGCGCCCGCGAGTTAGGGGCCGGGCCCGGGGCAATGCATCGCCAGCGGGGCGGCTCTGAAGCGGGTCCCGCTGCGTAAGCGGGGGTGGATAACGCAACCGAACCTCTCGCGAAGCCATTGAGCTCATGGAAGAAATGCGCAATTCTCGCGTGCGAGGAGCTCTGGACCCGATGGCGACGCTGAAAGAGTTCGAGGACGCGCTGCGCGAGCAGGGCATGCATATGGCCCTCGCGATCCTCGAACGCCTGCGCGAGCGCGACCGGGCGAAGCGCTCCATCGCCCCGGCGCGGCGCGTCACCGGGCGCAAGATGACCCCCGATCTTGCCCGCCAAATCCTTGAAATCCATGCGAATACCGGGATGACCCAGCAGGAGATCGCCTTCCAGCTCGGGGTCAATCAGGGGCGCGTGAACGAGGTGATCAAGCGGGGCAAGTGGCTCTCGGACGACCCCAATGCGCCGGAAGCTGTCGCCCGCGACAAGGCTCTCGACCGTATGGCCCAGGGAATCGGCACGAAACCCCATCGAACGGCCCATTCGAAAGAGGGGGGCGGCGTTCGAAAGAAAGCCGCCAAGGCCGCGAAGCCCAGCAAGCCCCGGGCGCAGCTATCCCTTGGAGATTTCTGAGCTATTTCTCCTGCAGGATCCCTGCGATCGCCTTCACGCGGTTTCGCGCATATTCGGGCAATCCCGCGCTAATCGATGATCCGGTGTTGAACGAGGAATGGCCCATCAGCACCTGGGCGGGCACGAGGTTGCGCAGCACCGGCACGCGCTCGTATTCCTTCTTCTTCTCCAGCACGTCGCTTTCCACGGCCAGCACCGTGAACAGCGTCACGACGGATTTCGCGGCGTCGCTCGGGTGGGCCTGCACCACCGCGAGGAGCTTCGCGAACTGCATCATCTGGTTCACGTGGAACACGTTCTGCTCAAGCGCCCCGGCGACCGGCGCGGGGAGGCCCGTGACGGCTTCGAGCCCCATCGCGGCGGCGTCCTGGGGGGAGAGCACGCGCAGCTCGCTCTGGAAATCCATGGATTCCGAGATCTTCTTGCCGCCTTCGTCGAGCTTGTTGGCGAGCCGGATGCCGATGGGCAGCTTGCCTTCGAGCGTGTAGCGGGACTCGATGCACAAGGTGCCCGGTGCCTCGCACCAGCGCCGCTCCGGGTGGCGGTTATAGGCGCTCTCGGGATCCTTGTGGGGCACCACGTCCTCGGCGCGGATCGCGCGGTGCTTGATGGCGGGGTCCATCCGCTCCAGGAAGTCGAGGCGGGCGTAGCGCGCGAGATCGACGCTCCCCGGTGCCTTGTCGAGGAGAAAGCGCGCCTCCGCCACGTAGACGTGGAGCTTTTCGAGATGCCGCTTGGCGATCCCGTTCACCGAGACGTTGACGGTGGGCTCCCGGTAGGCGGGGTAGAGGCTCAGGGCCTCCTTCTGCGCCTTTCGCTCGCGTGCCCAATCCTCGAAGCGCAGGAGGCCCATGGTGGGATCGGCGAGCTCGTCCGCCTTGTGGTCCGAGAACGCGATGGTGCCGGGCTTGAGCTTCGCGACATCGAGCGTCGCGACGGAGGGCACCTCCTCGAGGCGGAAGTCGGCCGCTTGGGCGGAGCCGATGGAGCCCGCGGGACCGGCAAGGAGGCAGGCGAGCACGAGCGCGGAGCGCATCAACACAGGGCGGTTCCTCTCATCCTGAAGACCTCATGCCGGCGCGCGAACGAGCGCGCCGCTACGGGGCCCATCCAAACTCAGTAGACGGGGCTGCGGCCCCAGAAGTAATCCGGATCGACCCGGCGCTGGCGCCGGGGCTCGGCTTCCTCCCACCAGGGCCTCTGCGCGGGGGCGGCGCGTCCCGCCCGCGGCTCGGCGTAACGAGGTTCGGCGTAGCGCGGATCCGCATAGCGGGGGTCCGCATAGCGAGGCTCGGCGTAGCGAGGCTCGGCATAGCGCGGATCGCGGTACTGGGGCTGCGCCGGCGCGAAGGGCCCGCGCTCGTCCTCGTAGGCGAAGGGCCCCGAGGCTTCGCCGTCGCTCCACGGGTCCGGGTTGCGGAAGGCCCAGGCCTCCTCGCGGGGCACGAGGTCGTACTGGGTTTCGGCGAGCTTGCCCGAGCGGTCGAGGCGGAAATGCTCCGTGAAGCCGCCCTGGCCCGAGACCATGCGGTCGCCGGTGTTGAGGTCGATCTTCAAGGCCATGAGCTGGCGGGCGGTTTCGGGCGAGGGCGGCGCCAGCGCCGTCTTCGGCGCATGATGGGTCCAGGCGGCCTGGACGATCTGCTCGAAGATCGGCAGCGCCACCTTGCCGCCGGTCTGGCCGCGGCCAAGCGTGCGCCGCCCGCCCGCATTGTCATAGCCCACCCACACCGCCACCGTGACCTCGTTGGTGAAGCCCACGAACCAGGCGTCGTTCTCGTTGTCGCTCGTGCCGGTCTTGCCGGCCACAAACGGCGCGAGATGGCGGATCGGTCGCGCCGTGCCGCGCTCCAGCACGCCCTGGAGGATCGTCTTCATCTGGTAGAAGGCGACGCGATCGGCGGAGGCCAGCGCCACGGGCGCGGAGGGCTTGCGCTGATAGACCGTGCGCGCGCCCTCCTGCACCGCCTCGATGGCGTAGGGCGTCGGCCGCGCGCCTTCATTGGCGATGGCGGCGTAGAAGGCCGCGAGATCCAGGATCCGCACCGGCTGGGCGCCGAGGACGAAGGGGTAATAGCGCTCGCAATCGCCGTAGAGCTGCGCCTCCAGGGCAAGATCGCACACCTGGTTGAGGCTGCGCTCGGGCCTGTCGTCGATGGCGCCGTCGAGGAGGCGGGCCGTAACGAGGTTCTTGGAGTTTTCGAGCGCCCGGCGGAGCGTCATCAGGCCGGCCGAGCCGCCGTCGTAATTCTTCGGGCTCCAGTAATCCCGCGCCCGGTTGCCGCCCATGGGCGGCAGGGTCACGGGCGTATCCCACACTACCGTATTGGGCTGCAGGCCCTTGGCCAGGGCCGCGAGATAGGTCACGGGCTTCAGGGCCGAGCCCGGCTGGCGGTGGGCCTGGGTCACCCGGTTGAGCTGGCTCAGGGGATAGGAGAAGCCGCCGCTCATGGCGAGGATGCGGCCGGTCTTGTTCTCCAGCACCACCGTGGCGCCCTGAACCGTGGGGCGGGTGCGCAGCTCCGCGCGGGCCGCCTTGCCCTTCGCCTCCACCACGCGGACATGCACCACGTCGTAGAGCTTGAGGTTCCGGCGCGCACCCGCGGCATTGAGGGGGAGAATGCGCCCGTCCTTCAGGCCGACCCGCACGATGTCGGCGCCCGACTTGTCGCGTCCCGCCTGCACCACCACGGCGGCCGGCCAGTGGACGTCGTAGAGGGGGAGATAGGCGGATTCGAGCGCCCGCTGCCAGGCGGGTTTCTCGGTTGGGGCCTGCCGTTCCGCAGCCGCCACGGGTCTCTGAGCCGCTGCCGCCGTGCGCTCCGCAGGTGCTGCGGATTTTTGGGCCGCTGCCGCCGCTCTCTCCGCAGAGGCTGCTGCCGCCGGCTTTGGGGCCGGTGCGGGCGCCGCTTTCTCGGCCGAGGCGGCGGGCCGGACCTCGGCCCTATCCGCGGGCTTGGGGGCCTGTTTCTCGAGCGCCTCGATGGCGCGGGCGAGATTCGCCTCGGCGCCTTCGAAACGCTGGCGGCCCGTGGAGAGCTCGTAGCGCGCGAGCCCCTCTTGGAGCGCGGCTTCGGTCGCCTCCTGCAGGGCGGGGTGGAGCGTGGAGCGCACCGTGTAGGACGAGGCCGTGAGCCCCGCGATGCCCGCCACCGCCTTGGCGTCGCGGTTGAGGTGGTCCACGAAATGGAAGCCGCTCGTGCGGCGCGGCCGCTCGTAGGCCGCGAACTTCGGCAGGCTTTCCAATCCCTGCTTCACCTGCGCCTCGGTGATCACCCCGTCCTCGCGCATGCGGGTGAGCACATAAGCCAAGCGCTCGCGGGCGCGCTCCGGGTGCCGGTCGGGGTTGTAGAAGTTCGGGCCCTTGGCGAGGCCGGCGAGCAGCGCCCCCTCCTGGGCCGTGAGGGCCCGGGCGGGCTTGCCGAAATAGGTTTGCGCCGCGGCCTCGATGCCCCAGGCGTTGCGGCCGAGATAGATGGCGTTGAGGTAGAGTTCCAGGATCTCGGGCTTCGAGAGCACCTGCTCGGCCCGCGCGGCCACGATCATCTCGCGCATCTTGCGCTCGTAGGTGACGTCGTCGCCTACGAGCAGGTTCTTCACCACCTGCTGCGTGATCGTGGACCCGCCCTGCGGGCGCCCGGGATCGGTGAGATTGCCCATGAAGGCGCGGATCACGCCGCGCTCGTCGATGCCCCGGTGCTGGTAGAAGCGCTTGTCCTCCGCCGCGATAAAGGCCTTCTGGACCACCTCGGGAATCTCGGCCACGGGCACCCAGACCCGGCGGTGATCCGGCTCGAACACCTCCGTGAAGCGCCGCCCCTCGTGGTCCAGCACCGTGCTGACGCCCGGCAGGCGCATGCCTTTCAGTTTGGCGTGGTCGGGGAGGTCCGCGACGGCCTTGTTGTAGTAGTTGATCACTTCGCCCAGATCGACCGGCGCCTGCACGGCCTCGCCCTTGCAGTAGACCCGGTAGCTCTGGTGCAGGTCGCCGAAGCTGATGCCCTGGAGCACCTTCACGTCGCCCGCGACCGCCTGTGGGTCCTCCATGGCGGTGGCGATGAGCTCGTCGAGGTTGATATCCTCGATGTCGAAGGCGCGCCGCATATGGGTGCAGCCGTCCTTGAGGATCTGCTCCACGCGCGCCCGGTCCTGCACCGGATCGAAGGCGGTCTTCACCCCTTCGGGCTGCACGGTCACCTGGCCCAAGGTGAGCGCGGTGGCGAAGATCTTAATGAGGATCGAGCTCATCGGCCCCTGCGGTTGGTTCGAAACCGGGTTCGAATCGGCAGGACGACCTTAGAGCAACACGCTGTCGCCGGCATGAACGACCCTGCAGAGCGACGTTATGACATCGCGCTTGGAGGGTAAGCGGGACAACACGGCTTTTTGCGGACGAGGGAGCCACGTCACGTAGGTGTGAGGGGATGGCAACGTTCTCCCTCTCCCGCAGGTGGGGAGAGGGCTGGGGTGAGGGGCCGGTCGGTGGAGCAGACAGTGACGTGCCGCTCGCGCTCCTCCCTTCAGGGGGAGGAGCTTGCTCCCGGGCTACGACCCGGGGGTGGCGCACGCAGCCCTCATCGTTGTGGGGGTGCTGAAATCCTCCATTGCAGACCAACCCGCGCCCCTCCCTCCCCTCAGGGGAGGGTGGCACGCGCAGCGTGACGGGTGGGGTGTTGCGCGAAGCGCATCCGGCACGCCATCAGACGAGCAGCACTGCGCGACGCTGATGGCGGCGCGTCCTGCACCACCGGGCCTAGAGCTCGCCTGCGGCGAACACCCCACCCCTACCCCTCCCCTGAGGGGAGGGAGAGTGAATCGAGCCGCATCGCGGGCGTCCCCCTCTCCCTCCCCTCAGGGGAAAGGGAAGGCACGCTCAAACCATCCAGAACGGCTTGCTGGCCTCGGCTTCGGCCTCCGACCGAGACCGGCCGATGTCCTGGAGCATCTGGTCGGAGAGGCCGCGCAGGGCGCGGCGCTGCGCCCGGCGCTCGGTCCAGGCTTCCACGACCTCAACCGCGACCAGAAGCGCGCGGTTGAGATCCGCGATCAGGCTCGGCGCGGAGGGGCGCGCCGCCGGCACGCGTGGGGTGACCCGCACGACGGCGCGAGCGGCGGGCGCCCGGAGCGCCTGCTCGGCGGCGGGCTTCACCCGCGCGACCGTGCGAACCACGGGGCGGGTGGGGGACGATGTCCGGAGAGCGATGGTGTTCGGCATAGTTCACCTGTGGCAATGGAGCCCGATGAAGGGTAGGATCTGCCTCTTCCCGCCCTTCGGCAAACGAGAAGTTCTCGTCAGCTGCCGCAGAAAAACTGGGCCGAGCACCATGTCCGCCATACCGCCCACCGACCGCCGCCGCCTGCCGCCGCTGAACGCCGTGCGCGCCTTCGAGGCTGCGGCGCGGCACGAGAGCTTCCACGCGGCGGCCGACGAACTCGCCGTGACGCCCGGCGCCGTCGCCCAGCACGTGAAGTCGCTGGAAGCCTGGCTTCGCCTCCCCCTCTTTCGCCGCCTGCCGAGCCGGGGCGTGGTGCTCACACAAGCCGGCCAGCGCTATGCCGCGACGCTCTCGGGCATCTTGGACGAACTAGCGGACGCGACCCGCCGTCTGATGGCGCAGGACAATGCCCATGTGCTCACCGTGAGCACGATTCACTCCTTTGCGGCGCAATGGCTCATCCCGCGGCTCGCCTCGTTTCGCGCCGCGGAGCCGGGCCTCGACGTGCGCGTGGTGGCCTCGAACGGGCTCACCGATTTCGCCCGCGAGGAGGTCGATCTCGCGATCCGCTACGGGCGCGGCGGCTATCCCGGTCTCCACACCGAACTTCTGATGGAGGAGAGCTTCTTTCCCGTCTGCAGCCCGGCGCTCATCCGCGATGGGCCGCATCCCCTGCGCGAGCCCCCGGATCTCGCCCATCACACGCTCCTGCACGAGGATGCGGGCGATTTCATTCCGGGCACGGTGGGCTGGCCCGAATGGCTCGCGATCGCGGGCCTGCGCGGGATCGATCCGCGCCGGGGACCGCGCTTCACCCATACCTTTCTGGCGCTGCAGGCGGCGGCCGGCGGGCAGGGGGTCGCGATGGCCACCAGCGTGCTCATCGGCGACGATCTCGCCAAGGGCCGCCTCGTGCGCCCCTTCGGCCCCGACGTGCCGAGCCCCTACGACTACTACCTCGTCTACCCCCCGGCCGCGGCCGAACTCCCCAAGGTGCAGGCCTTCGCGCGCTGGATCCGCGGCTTGGCCGAAGCCACCCAGAAGGCGGCGGCGTGATGGGGCTGGCTCAAGCAGTGCAGCGGGCGGCAGCGTAATGGGGCCGCGTCAGCCCGGCCGATTGTTCTGGAAGCGCTCGCGGGGCATGGTCTGGGCCGAGGAGACGCCATGAATCGAGACCAAGCCGCCACGGGGCGCACCCCGTGAGCGCCGCCCCTGCTGTTGTGACCGATCGTCCGGGAGGCCGCGCCGGCCGCGCCACGCCGAAGGGCCGCCAGATCGAGGACCGGGCGCTCGCCGAGGTGCGCGTGCTGTTGGGCGATGCGCCGCGCCGGCGCGATCTCCTCATCGAGCACCTGCACCGCATTCAGGACGCCTACCGCCAGATCTCCGCCGCGCATCTGGCCGCGCTGGCGGACGAGATGCGTCTGGCCTTTGCGGAGGTGTTCGAGGTCGCAACCTTCTACGCCCATTTCGACGTGGTGCGCGAAGGCGATCCCGCGGTGCCGCCGATCACGATCCGCGTCTGCGACGGCCTGCCCTGCATGATGGCGGGCGCGGAGGCGCTGCTGGCCGATCGCGACGGCGCGTTCGGGCCAGGCGTGCGCGTGGTGCGCGCGCCGTGTGTCGGCTTGTGCGATCAGGCGCCAGTCGCGGAGGTCGGCCACCATTTCGTCCAACGCGCGGACCACGCCGGGCTCGAGGCAGCCGTGGAGGCCGGCGACACGCATCCGCATATCCCGGCTTATGTCGATTACGACGCCTATCGCTCGGCCGGCGGCTACGCGCTTCTCGACCGGATGCGCGCGGGCGAACTCTCGGCCGATGCGGTGCTCGACATCCTGGACGAGGCGGGCCTGCGGGGTTTGGGCGGCGCGGGCTTCCCGACGGGGCGCAAATGGCGCTCCGTGCGCGCAGAGCCAGGGCCTCGGCTCATGGTGGTGAACGGGGACGAGGGCGAGCCCGGCACCTTCAAGGACCGGCACCTTCTCAACACCGATCCTCATCGTTTTCTCGAAGGCACGCTCATCGGCGCGCAGGTGATCGGCGCCGAGGATGTCTATCTCTACATCCGCGACGAATATCCGGCGGCGCGCGCGATCCTCGCCCGCGAGATCGCGGCATTGCCGGCGGGCCTGCCGCGGCTGCATCTGCGCCGGGGCGCCGGCGCCTATATCTGCGGCGAGGAATCGGCGCTCATCGAATCGATCGAGGGCAAGCGCGGTCAGCCGCGCCACAAGCCGCCCTATCCGTACCAGGTTGGCCTCTTCGGGCGGCCGACGCTGGTCAACAATGTCGAGACCCTGTTCTGGGTGCGCGACGTCATCGAACGCGGCGGCGCCTGGTGGCGGGGTCACGGGCGCAACGGCCGTGTGGGCCTGCGCGCCTACTCGGTCTCGGGCCGCGTGCGCGAGCCCGGGGTGAAGTTCGCGCCCGCCGGCATCAGCGTGCATGAACTCATCGACGAGTTCTGCGGCGGCATGGCGGAGGGACACACGTTTCGCGCCTATCTCCCAGGCGGTGCCTCGGGCGGGATTCTCCCGGCCTCCATGGGGCACATCCCCCTCGATTTCGGCACGTTGGAGCCGCATGGTTGCTTCATCGGCTCGGCCGCGATCGTGGTGCTCTCGGATCGCGACGATCTGAAAGCCGCGGCGCTCAACCTCATGCGCTTCTTCCAGGACGAGTCTTGCGGGAAATGCACCCCCTGCCGCGTCGGCACGCAAAAGGCCGTGGCGCTCATGGAGCGGTCCGTGTGGGACACGCCCCTCCTCACCGAACTCGCCGCCGTGATGCGCGACGCGTCGATCTGCGGCCTCGGCCAAGCGGCCCCGAACCCGCTCACCTGTCTGATGCGCTATTTCCCTGAGGAATTTGCGGGAGCCCAAGCATGAACGCGCCCGTGAAACCCCCTGCCGTGATCGCCTTCGAACTCGACGGCGTCGCGGTCGAGGCGCGGCCCGGGGAGACGATCTGGGAGGCGGCGCAGCGGCTTGGCACCGCGATCCCGCATCTGTGCCACAAGCCCGCGCCGGGCTACCGGCCCGACGGCAATTGCCGCGCCTGCATGGTGGAGATCGAGGGCGAGCGGGTGCTCGCCGCCTCCTGCATCCGCACCCCGCAACCCGGCATGCGCGTGACGACCGCGAGCGCGAGGGCCGAGGGCGCGCGGGCGCTCGTCATGGAACTCCTCGTCGCGGATCAGCCGGAGCGTTCCACGTCGCCCGATCCAACTTCCGCGTTCTGGGCCCAGGCCGATGCGGTGGGTGTGAGCGACAGCCGCTTCCCGTCAGCCGAACGCTGGCCCGCGGATCCGAGCCATCCCGCCATGCGGGTCAATCTCGATGCCTGCATCCAGTGCGGCCTGTGCGTGCGCGGCTGCCGCGAGGTACAGGTCAACGACGTGATCGGCATGGCCTTCCGCAATGCGGCGTCGAAAGTGGTGTTCGATTTCGACGACCCCATGGGCCAATCCACCTGCGTGGCCTGCGGGGAATGCGTGCAGGCCTGCCCCACCGGCGCGCTGATGCCGGCCGCTTACCTCGACGACAACCAGAGCCGTAACCTTTGGCCGGATCGTAAGGTCGATTCGCTCTGCCCCTATTGCGGCGTCGGTTGCCAGGTCACCTATGCGGTCAAGGACGAGCGCATCGTGGCCGCGGAAGGCCGCGACGGCCCGGCGAACCACAATCGCCTGTGCGTGAAGGGCCGCTTCGGCTTCGACTACATCGCTCATCCGCACCGCCTCACGCGGCCGCTGATCCGGCGCGAGGGCATACCGAAGCACGCCCACGGCCGCGTCGATCCCGCGAACCCCTTCACGCATTTTCGCGAGGCCTCGTGGGAGGAGGCGCTGGAGGTGGCGGCGTTCGGCCTCAAGGACATCCGCGAAGAGCACGGGCCCCGCGCGCTTGCGGGCTTCGGCTCCGCCAAGGGCTCGAACGAGGAGGCCTATCTCTTCCAGAAATTGGTGCGCTTAGGGTTCGGCTCCAACAACGTCGATCACTGCACCAGGCTGTGCCACGCCTCGTCCGTGGCGGCGCTCATGGAGGGGCTCAATTCCGGCGCCGTGACCGCGCCCTTCGCGGCGGCGTTGGACGCGGAAGTGATCGTCGTCATCGGCGCCAATCCGGCCGTGAACCATCCCGTGGCTGCGACCTTCATCAAGAATGCCGTTCGGGAGCGCGGCGCAAAGCTCGTCGTGATGGACCCGCGCCGGCAGCAGCTCTCGCGCCATGCCTGGCGGCATCTCGCCTTCAAGCCGGGCGCCGACGTCGCGATGCTGAACGCAATGCTCCACACCATCATCGAGGAGGGCCTCACCGACGCGCAGTACATCGCGGGCTACACGGAGAATTTCGAGGCGTTGCGCGAGAGCATCCGCGACTTCTCGCCGGAAGCCATGGCGCCCGTCTGCGGCATCGCGGCCGAGACTCTGCGCGAGGTCGCGCGCGCCTATGCGCGCTCCCGCGCCTCCCTCATCTTCTGGGGCATGGGCGTGTCGCAGCACGTGCACGGCACCGACAATGCGCGCTGCCTCATCGCGCTGGCGCTTGTCACGGGCCAGATCGGCCGCCCCGGCACGGGGCTGCACCCGTTGCGCGGGCAGAACAACGTGCAGGGCGCGTCCGACGCCGGGCTCATCCCCATGGTCTATCCCGATTACCAATCGGTAGAGCGCGAGGAGACGCGCAAGCTCTTCGAAGCCTTCTGGGGCGCGAGCCTCGATCCGAAGCGCGGTCTCACCGTGGTCGAGATCATGGACGCGATCCATGCGGGCCAGATCCGCGGCATGTATATCGAGGGCGAGAACCCGGCGATGTCGGACCCGGACCTCAACCACGCCCGCGAGGCGCTGGCGAAACTCGATCACCTCGTGGTGCAGGACCTCTTCCTCACCGAGACGGCGTTCCACGCCGACGTGGTGCTGCCGGCCTCGGCCTTCCCCGAGAAATCCGGCACCTTCACCAACACCGATCGCCGCGTGCAGATGGCGCGGCCCGTGGTGGCGCCGCCAGGGGACGCCAAGCCCGATTGGTGGATCATCCAGGAGATCGCCCGCCGCATGGGCCTCGACTGGACCTATGCCGGACCCCAGGACGTGTTCGCGGACATGGCCCAGGTGATGCCGGCCTGGCGCAACATCACCTGGGAGCGCCTGGAGCGGGAGGGCGCCGTCACCTATCCCGTGGATGCGCCCGACCGGCCCGGCAACGAGATCATTTTCGCCTCAGGGTTTCCGACGCAAAGCGGACGCGCCCGCATCGTGCCGGCGCGGGTGACGCCGCCCGACGAGGTGCCGGATGCGGAGTACCCCTTCGTGCTCTCCACAGGGCGCATACTGGAGCACTGGCATACGGGCTCCATGACCCGGCGCGCCGACGTGCTGGAGGCTATCGAGCCCGAGCCCTATGCCTTCCTTGCGCCGAAGGAGCTCGCGCGGCTGGGCTTGGAAGCCGGCGAAACGATCCGCCTCCAGACCCGACGCGGCGCGATCGAGACCCGCGTGCGCGCCGACCGCGACGTGCCGGAAGGCATGGTGTTCATGCCCTTCTGCTATGCGGAAGCGGCCGCGAATCTCCTCACCAACCCGGCGCTGGATCCCTTCGGCAAGATCCCCGAATTCAAGCTCTGCGCCGTGCAGGTCTCGCCGGTGCGGGTCGCGGCGGAGTGATCCTGCCGATCTTTCGTGAGTCGCCCCGTCGGGTCGGCGGGGCGATACCTTCGGATGTGGACCCACGGCCCCGCTCGTGAGTTAGCGTGCCGGGAGTGCTCACGGGAAGGACGGTGCGATGCGGTGGCGGCTCGCTGTGTGCTGCGTTCTTGCCGGCGGCTGGGCGGCGGTGGCGCAGGAGGCCGTGCCGCCCGCAGCTTCGCCGAAATCGCCGGAGCCCGCCGCGACAGGCGCCACGGCGCCGGCCGAGAGCGCCGGCGGCACGGAATCCGTGGCCCAGGCGATCTGTCGGCTCATCGACAATTCCGCCCGCGCGCAGCGGCTGCCGGTGGAGTTCTTCACGCGCCTCATCTGGCAGGAGAGTAGCTTTCGCACCGGCGCCGTGAGTTCGGCCGGGGCGCAGGGCATCGCGCAGTTCATGCCGGGCACGGCGGCTGAGCGAGGGCTCCTCGATCCCTTCGATCCCGAGCAGGCGATCCCAAAATCGGCGGAGCTCCTGCGCGATCACGTGAACCGCTTCGGCAATATCGGGCTTGCGGCCGCAGCCTATAACGGCGGGCCGGGCCGCGTCGCGAACTGGCTCGCGGAACGCGGCGGCTTGCCCGAGGAAACGCGCAACTACGTCTACCGCATCACCGGACGCTCGGCGGAGGATTGGGCGGAGGAGCGCCGCAGCGCCAGTGCCGAAAGCCAGGCCGAGGAGGCTCCTCCCGCGGCAGCCGCCGAGCGAGGGCCCGGCGAGCGGCCCGAAAACCGCGCCGAAGCGGCCGATAGCGGGGACGCACGCAAGGAGGAGGGCAGGCCCGGCGGGACGGCCTCGGCGGCTCGCGCCACCTCGTGCCTGCAGGTCGTGGCGTCGCTCCGCCGTCCGGGCCAGGGCATCGGCGGTCCCAGCATCGCGCTGGCGCCGCTCGCCCCCTGGGGCGTGCAGCTCGCGGGCAATTTCTCGAAGGATCTGGCGCTGAGAACCTACGGCCGGGCGCGGCAGAGCTACGCGTCTCTTCTCGGCGACGTACGCCCCATGGTGATCGGCACCCGCCTGCGCAGCCGCGGCACCCGCACCTTCTACCGCGTGCGCGTGCCGGCGACGACCCGCCAGGCCGCGGACCAGCTCTGCACCCGCATCCGCCAGGTCGGTGGCGCGTGCATCGTGCTGCCGAGCTGAGCCGGGCGGATTGCCGGTGAGAGGGCCGGTGCAGAAGGCACCGCGACTTGCCCTCTCCCCCCTTGTGGGGGAGAGCTGGAGAGGGGGGTATGGTGACGAGAGCGGATGCCGCAGAAGAGTTCGCTCCGCGAGCATCCCTGCGGGATGCATACCCCCCTCCCTACCCTCCCCCACAAGGGGGGAGGGGTGCGCCCGAGCAAAGTGCTTCAGCACCCCTCCTCACACTCACATCCCTCATCCTGAGGAGGCGCGAAGCGCCGTTTCGAAGGAGAGCTCCAGCACCCGCGTTGGCACTGGAACCCTCCTTCGAGACAGCCTGCTCCGCAGGCTTCCTCAGGATGAGGGGATGGTTGGGATAAGGGGAGTCAGCGCCGAGCGCTCGCATCATCCTGCAATGCCAAAAACGAAAACGCCCCGGACCGAAATCCGGGGCGTCGTTGCATGAAGTGGTCTGCGTTTACTCCGCCGGAGCCAGCACGCCCGGACGACGCTCCACTTCGGCCGGAACGCCCACCGCGCCGCCGTTGTAGATCGTCTCGTCCAGGATGCCCTCTTCCTTGGCGACCACCACGGGGACGAGGAGCTGGCCCGTCACGTTCGTCGCGGTGCGCATCATGTCGACCACGCGGTCGATGGCGATGATGTAGCCGATGCCCTCGAGCGGCAGGCCCGCGGTGTTGAGCGTCAGCGTCAGCATCACGATCGAGGTGCCGGGCACGCCGGCGGTGCCGAGCGAACCCAGAACCGCCGTCAGCCCGATCAGCACGTACTGGGTGAGCGAGAGCTCGAGCCCGAAATACTGCGCGATGAAGATCGAGGCGATGGCGGGATAGATCGCGCCGCAGCCGTCCATCTTCGCGTTCGCCCCGAGCGGCACCGCGAAGCTGGCGTAGGAGGTCGGCACGCCGAGGCGCTCCACCGCGGTGCGCAGCGTCATGGGCAGGGTCGCGAAGCTGGAGGACGTGGCGAACGCCATCTGCTGCGCGGGCAGCGCGCCCTTGAAGAAGCGCGTGGCCGAAAGCCCGTGCAGCTTCAGGAGACCGCCATAGACCACGATGATGTGGAACAGGCAGGCGAGGTACATGGCGAGGATGAACTTCGCGAGCGGGGCGAGAGAAGCGAGCCCGTAGCGGCCCACCACCCAGGCGATGAGGCCGAAGGTGCCGACGGGCGTGAGCTGCAGCACCCACTTGGTGATGCGGAAGACAAGCGCCGTCCCCTGATCGACGAGGCCGCGGATGCCGGCCGCCTTCTCACCGACCGCCACGAGAGCCGCGCCCACGATGCCGGCGAAGACCAGCACCTGCAGGACGTTCCCGTCCGCCATGGCCTTGATCGGGTTCGTCGGGATCATGCCGATGAGCACTTCGAGCGGGGTCGGGATCGTGCGAGGCTTCACCTCGCCGAGCGGCAGGTTGGCGAGGCCGGTGCCCGGATCGACGAGATGGCCGAAGGCAAAGCCGACCAGGACTGCGATGGCGGAGGTGAGGGCGAACCACACGAGCGTCCGCACCCCGAGCCGCGCCGCGTTGCCGGCCTCGGCCAGGCGCGCCACGCTCGACGCGATGGTGAAGAACACGAGCGGGATCACGACCATGCGGACGAGGTTGAGGTAGACGTCGCCCAGCGGCTTGAACCACACGGTTGCCTTGTCGCCCACGAGCGCCCCGGCCAGGATGCCGAGCGCAAAGGCGACCGCCACCCGCTGCCAGAGCGGACGGCTAAACCACGTTCTAATCATGTTGATTATGGCCTATTCACGATGAAGATCGTGATTAGGTGTGCCCGAAGCGGGCGGCGTGGTAGGGCCCCTCACGCACGGGAGCGCTGTGCTGGCTGCATAGAAGTCGGCACGGCACCTGCTCATTGCGGGCAGATACGCAAACTCCCCTTGCAAGCGCCGCCGTCGCAAGCGCCTGGGCACCCGTCTATCTAGGCCTAGCGATTCCAGGAGGCCCCCATGCAGCTCACCGGCATCCATCATCTCACCGCAGTCACGGCGAACGCGTCGGGCAACCACCGCTTCTACACGGAGACGCTCGGCATGCGCCTCGTGAAGAAGACCGTGAACCAGGACGACACCTCGGCCTACCACCTCTTCTATGCCGACGCGCTGGCCTCGCCCGGCTCCGACCTCACCTTCTTCGACTGGCCCGTAGGCCGCGAGCGGCGAGGCACCCATTCCATCGTGGGCACGGGCCTGCGCGTGGCGGGCGAGGCCTCCTTACGCTGGTGGGCGGAGCGGCTCGCGGCCGGGGGCGTCTCGCATGGGAAAATCCGCGAGCGCGGCGGGCGGCTTCTGCTCGATTTCGAGGACCCGGAAGGCCAGCGCCTCACCCTTGTGGACGATGGCGGCGCGGGCGACGCGCACCCTTGGGAGCGCAGCCCCGTCCCGGCGGAGCACCAGATCCGGGGGCTCGGACCGATCACGATCAGCGTGCCGGATCTTGCGCCCACCGATGCGGTGCTCACCCGCGTGATGGAGATGCGTCACGCCCGCGAGTTCCGCCACGACAGCCGCACGGTGCACGTCTACGAGATGGGCGCGGGCGGTCCGGCCGCGGAGCTGCATGTGCGCGTCGAGCCCGATCTCGCGCCTGCTCAAGCGGGTGCCGGCGGCGTTCACCACGTGGCGTTCCGCACCCCGAACGAGGACACCTACCGGGCCTGTGCCGAGCGCTTGCGCAATCTCCGGGTGCCCTCCAGCGGGCCGGTGGACCGGTTCTACTTCCAGAGCCTCTATTTCCGCGAGCCGAACGGCATCCTGTTCGAGATCGCCACGGACGGCCCGGGCTTCGCGACCGACGAGCCCCTGGAAACCTTGGGCGAAAAGCTTGCCCTGCCGCCGTTCCTCGAGGGGCGGCGCGCCGAGATCGAGCGGCGGCTGAAGCCGCTTTAGGGACATTGGGCCTGATCTGAAGTCTCGTCCCACCCACAACCCTCATCCTGAGGAGGCCTGAAAGGCCGTCTCGAAGGAGGGCTCCAGCACCCGCATTGGCACTGGAGGGCTCCTTCGAGACGCGGCTTCGCCGCTCCTCAGGATGAGGGGGTTGGTTGGATGGCTATTGCAGCGGAGTCCCTCACGCCATCGCCCGCGCGACCGCTTCCCCGGCCGCGCGGCGCAAAGCCACGATGCCGGTGTCCACGTGGCGGCTCGGATGGACGCGGTTCGTGAGGAGCGTCCAGGCGACGCCGCGGGCGAAATCGATCCAAAGCCCCGTGCCCGTGAAGCCCGTATGGCCGATGGTGTCATCCGAGCAGAGATTGCCGCCGGACCAGTTCTCGTGCGGCGCCTCCCAGCCCACCGTGCGGGTGGCCGACTGGCGGGTGCGGATCTCGCGGAGCGATGGTTCGGACAGCGCCGTGCCGTCGAGGAGGGAGGCCGCGAAATCGAGCACGCCGTCCACCGTGCCGAACAATCCCGCATGGCCGGACGCGCCGCCAAAGGCATAGGCGTTCTCGTCGTGCACCTCGCCCCGCACCACGCGGCCGCGCCAGGTGTCGCGCTCGGCAGCGGCACAAGACGCCGGATCGGGCCGGAAGGTGAGGCCTTGGGGCAGCGGCTGGTCGATCAGGGGCCGACCCGTAAGCCGCTCGATGGCGATGCCGAGCAGGAGGAAGTTGATGTCGGAATAGACCGGCGGTCCCGACTTCCACACCCGCTGCAGGATGAAGGCCCGCAAGGTCTGCGGGTCCTGGCCGTAGGTGTAGAGGGGCTCCACCGCCGGCAGATGCGTCTGGTGCGCGAGGCATTGGCGGAAGGTGAGCCGGCGCTCGGCGGCATTCAGGTCGTATTGGCGCAGATCCGGGATCGCCTTGGTGAGCGGATCGTCCAGGGCGATGCGGCCCGCCTCCACGAGCTTGAGGATCGCGGTGGTGGTGAAGATCACCTTGGTGAGCGAGGCAAGGTCGAACCAGGTTTCGCGGAAAAGCGCCTCGCGGGTGGGCTCGATCTGGGCCCATCCTGCGAAGCGCACCGCGCGCTCGCCGGAGGCGAGCACGATTCCGAGCACCGCGCCGGGGATGCGGCCCTCGGAAACCGCGTCAGCAGCGGGACGGAAGGCCTCTTCGGCAATGGTTTCGGCGCTCATGCGGGCTCGTAGAGGTGGCAGGCCGCTTCGCGGATCTGGTCGTCGTGGCGGCGGGGCACGAGGGCGGGCGGGTCTTGCGTGCAGACCGGCATCGCGAAGGGGCAGCGGGTGTGAAAGGCGCAGCCGCTCGGCGGATGGGCCGGGTCCGGCAACTCGCCCTTGAGCACGATGCGCTGCCGCCGACCCGTCGCATCGGGGCGCGGGATCGCCGAGAGAAGCGCCTGCGTGTAGGGATGCGTGGGCTTGTCCATCACCGCGCCCGCCGGGCCGGTCTCCACGATGGAGCCCAAGTACATCACCGCGATGCGGTCGCTCACATGGCGGATGACAGACAGATCGTGGGAGATGAACAGGATCGAGAGACCGAGCCTGGCACGCAGCTCCGCGATGAGGTTGATGATCTGCGATTGGATCGAGACGTCGAGCGCCGACACCGGCTCGTCCGCGACGATGAGCTTCGGTTCGAGCGCGAGCGCGCGGGCAATCGCAATGCGCTGGCGCTGGCCGCCGGAGAATTCATGCGGATAGCGCTCCGCCGCATCCTCGGGGAGCCCGACGATGCCTAGCAACTCGCGCACGCGCGCCGCCCGCTCCCGGCTCGTGCCGACGCGGTGCACGTCGAGAGGCTCGCGAATGATGGCGCCGACCCGGTGGCGGGGGTTCAGCGAGCCGAAGGGGTCCTGGAACACGATCTGCAGGTCGCGCCGGCGCCGTTTGAGGGCCGCACGGTCGAGTCCCGTCAGCTCCTCGCCCTCGAAGAATACCTGTCCGCCGGACGGTTCGATGAGGCGTAGGAGCGCCCGGCCGAGGGTCGATTTCCCGCAGCCCGATTCGCCGACGATTCCGAGCACTTCGCCACGCTGGAGCGTGAGGCTCACGCGGTTCACCGCCCGCACCTCGGCGCCGCCGGGGGCGGGATAGGTTTTCGAGAGTTCGCGGATGTCGAGGAGCGCGCTCATGCGGCGGCCGCGGGCGTGTCGGGAGCGGAGACCGGGCCCCAGGCGGGGTTCCAGCAGCGGGCCCGATGCGCGGGCCCGTCAAGGGCGGGCCGCACTTCACCGCAGGGCTCCACCGGCGCATGACAGCGCGGGCGGTAGGCGCAGCCCTGCCAGCGGCCGGGATCGGGCCGGGGCACGGAGCCCGCGATCGAGGGGAGCGCCACGCCCGGCGGGTTGGTGGCGGGAATCGTGCGCATCAGCGCTTCCGTATAGCGATGCCGGGGCGCGCGGAACACCTCGCCGGCCGGTCCCGTCTCGACGATGCGGCCGGCATACATCACCGCGACGCGGTCGCAGAACTCGGCCACCACGCCGAGATCATGGGTGATGAGCAGCACCGCCATGCCGAGCTCCCGCCGCAGGCGGTCGATGAGGTCGAGGATCTGGGCCTGCACGGTGACGTCGAGGGCCGTGGTGGGCTCGTCCGCGATGAGCAGGTCGGGCTCGTTCGCGAGCGCGATGGCGATCATCACCCGCTGGCGCTGGCCGCCGGAGAGCTGGTGCGGATAGCGCTCAAGCGTACGGGCCGGCGCCGGAATGCCGACGAGATCGAGGAGGTCCATGGCTTGCTTGCGCGCCGCCGCCGTGCCGACCGAGCGATGCAGCAGCACCGCCTCCTCGATCTGCGCGCCCACCGTGAACACGGGGTTCAACGAGGTCATCGGCTCCTGGAAGATCATGCCGATGCGATCGCCGCGCAGCCGCCGCAACGCCTCGCCCTCGAGCCGCAGCAGGTCCTGCCCCTTGAACAGAATCCGCCCGCCCGTGATCCGCCCCGGTGGATGCGGGATGAGCTGCATCATGGAGAGCGCCGTGACGGTTTTGCCGCAGCCCGATTCGCCGACCAGCCCCATCATCTCGCCGGGCTGAAGCGCGAACGACACCGCCTCGACCACGGGCTTGCCGCCCATGGCGATGGAGAGGTTTTCGACCGAGAGAAGCGGTGAGGTCATGCCGCTTCGGTCCGCGTGCCAAGCTGGCGAGAATCGAGGGTCATGCGGCTTCGGTTCGGGTGCCAAACTGGCGGGAAGCGAGGGTCATGCGGCCTGGAAGAACTCGCCGCCGGGCATGGGGCGCGGCACGCCTGTGGTGGTGGGCAGGCTTAAGGGGAGCCCCCGCCTTGAGCGCACGGCGAGGTAGCCGAAGGCCTGCGCCTCGAGGAAATCGCCGTTCCAGCCCACGGCTTCCACGGGCTCGACCGGGACGCCGAGCCGCTCGTGCAGGCGGCGCATGAAATGGGCGTTCTGGCGCCCGCCGCCGGTGACGAGCCAGCGCTTCGGCGTTCCCGGCACATGACGCAGGGCCGCCACCACTGACTCCACCGTGAAGGCCGCGAGCGTCGCGGCGCCGTCCTCGTCGGAGAGCCGCTCCACCCCTTGCGCGCGGCGGTGAAAGTCGTTGCGATCCAGCGACTTCGGCGCGGGCCGGTCGAAGAAGGGGTTGGCCATGAACTCCCGGACCAGCGCCTCGTCGACTCGGCCCGACGCCGCGATGGCACCGCCCGCATCGTAAGGGACGCCGCGTCGGCGCAGCACGAAATCGTCGAGCAACGCGCTTGCCGGCCCCGTGTCGAAGGCGATCACCGTGTCGCCGTCGAGATAGGTGACGTTGCCGACGCCCCCGAGGTTCAGCACCATCAGGGGCTGTTCCAGGTTCGTGGCCAGCGCGCGGTGGTAGAGCGGCGCGAAGGGGGCGCCTTCGCCGCCCGAGGCCACGTCCGCGTGGCGGAAGCGCGCCACCGTGTCGATGCCGAGCCCCCGCGCCACGCGCTCGCCGTAGCCGAGCTGGCGGGTGAAGCGGGCTTCCGGGCGGTGATACACGGTCTGCCCGTGCAGCCCCACGAGGCCGACGCTGCCCGGCGCGATGCGGTGATCCTGCATGAAGGTTCGGACCGCGCCCATATGGGCCTCCGTGACCTCGGCCTCGAGGTCTTCCAGCGGCTCGGTCTGCGCCCGCTCGGCCTCGGCGATGAGGCGCAAGAGCTTGTCGCGAAGGGCCTGCGGGTAAGGGTAGGTCTGCCCTGCGCCGGCCTCCACCCGCCGGTCACCATCCGTGTCCACCACGGCCACGTCGATGCCGTCCATGGACGTGCCGCTGATGACGCCGATGGCGCGAGTGAGGTTCGAGGCTGGGGAATTCATGCGATAACCTCGATAGCCCGGGTGAGATTGGAAGCCGGAGAACTCATGCTGGACCCGTGGGATGCCGTGGGCTTAAATCGTATCGATGCCGGCTCCGGCGGTCCAGCGCGGACGGGAGCCCGCCAAGGTTCAAGAACGACGGGGAAGCCCAAATGCTCAAGAAACTGCTCTGCTCCACGCTGCTCGCCGGCTCCCTCGCGCTCTCCGTGGCGCCGGCGCTGGCACAAAATCTCGAAATCGCGGTGCCGCAATCGCCGGCCGGCCTCGACCCGCACATCATCACGGCTTTCGCGAGCTTCGAGATCGTGAACGGCACGATTTACGAGGGTCTCACCGCCGTCGACAAGGACCTGCGCGTGGCGCCGGCGCTTGCCGAATCCTGGACCGTGGCGCCGGACGGCAAGACCTACACCTTCAAGCTGCGCTCCAACGTGACCTTCCACGACGGCACGCCTATGACCGCCGAGGATGTGGCCTCCTCGATTCGTCGGGTGCAGTCGAAGGACATCGCCTCGCCGCTGGCGAGCCGCGTCGCCGTGGTCGACAGCGTCACCGCGACCGATCCGCAGACCGTCGAGATGAAGCTGAAGGAGCCTTCCGCGCCCCTCCTCACCTCGCTTGCCACGATCATGATCGTGCCGAAATCCATGGAGGCCAACAAGGACGCGCTGCAGAAGACGCCGGTCGGCACGGGCCCCTTCAAGTTCCAGGAATGGCAGCCGAACGGCTACGTGCTGCTGACGCGCCACGACAAATACTGGCAGCAAGGTGCCCCGAAGCTCGCAGGGTTGAAGTTCAACATCGTGCCGGAATCGGCCACCCGTCAGGTGGGCCTCACCAACGGTCAATATGCGCTGCTCCCGAACATCGATGCCGCGACCGCCCTGCAGCTCAAGGGCAAGCCTGGCGTGAAGCTCACCGAGACCCTCGAGCTCGCTTATACGCTGATTGGCCTCAACACCTCGAAGCCCCCCTTCGACAACCCGAAGGTCCGCGAGGCGGTGAACTACGCCATCAACCGCGACGAGGTGATCCAGGCCGCGCTCTTCGGCGCCGGCGTGCCGGGCGGACCGCTGTCGCCGGCGCTGAAAGCCTGGGCCGTCGATGTGAAGCAGTATCCCTGCTACAAGCCCGACACCGCCAAGGCGCAAGCGCTTCTGAAGGAGGCCGGCGTCACCACGCCCGTCGCCGTGACCATGAGCGTGCTGCCGCGCCAGGACATCAAGGACATCGCGCAGGTCGTGCAGGAGCAGCTCAACAAGGCGGGCTTCAAGGTGGAGCTGAAGAACCAGGAGCTCGGCCAGTTCGTGCAGGATTGGCGCAACTCCAACTTCGACCTCTTCGCCTCCACCAATGCTGGCAGCGCCGATCCGGACGACTACTTCTACCGCACCTTCCGGACCGGCGGCTCCACCAACGTGTTCAAGTACTCGAACCCGGAAGTTGACGCGCTCCTCGACAAGGCCCGCACCCTGCAGGACCAGGCGCAGCGCAAGGCGGCCTACGACGAGGTGCAGACGAAGCTCGCCTGCCAGGGCCCCGTGGCGCATCTCGCCTACAGCACCCTGTTCTCGGCCTCGCGGCCGAATCTGCAGGGCTACGACATCCTGGCGAACCGTTCGCTCTCGACCCTGAAGAACGCGTCGACGAGCCAATAGTGAACGCGCCAGCGGTTCGGCCAGCCGTGTTCGCGAGCCCTCCATGCAGCTGCCCCCCTCCCCCCTTGTGGGGGAGGGTAGGGAGGGGGGTACCGCGTTCCGCAGGAACGCTCGCGGAGCGAACTATTCTGCGGCATCGCCTCTCGTCACCATACCCCCCTCTCCAACTCTCCCCCACAAGGGGGGAGAGGGCGCGCTCAGGCTCCTCCGGCTAACCGATGTTCAAACGCCTCATCCTCTCCCGGCTTGCCGATCTGGCGCTGGTGCTCTTCGGCGTCTCCGTGATCGTGTTCCTCATGATCCGCCTCATCCCCGGCGATGCGGTGGCGATCATGCTGGGCGCCAACACGGAGGTGACGCCGGAGCGCATGGCGGAGCTGCGCGCCCGCGTCGGCCTCGATCAGCCGATGGTCACGCAATATCTGCGCTGGGCCGGCGCGGCGCTCACGGGCGATTTCGGCACGTCGTTGTGGACCGGGCGTCCCGTGGCTGGTGAGATCCTCGTCCATCTGTGGCCGACGTTGGAACTGACGCTGCTCGCGCTCGCCTTCGGCGCAGGTCTCGCGGTGCCGGTGGGCTGCCTCATGGCGCAGACCCGCGGCCGCGGCGCAGACGTGGCCATGCGGATCGGCGCCATCGCGGGGCTCACCATCCCGTCCTTCTGGCTCGGCATCGTGCTGATCCTGTTGATCGCCACTTATGCGCCGGGCTTCTCCTCGCTCGGCTATGTACCCTTCACGCAGGATCCCTTAGGCAACCTGCAACGCATGCTGCTGCCGGCGCTGGCGCTGGCACTGCCGATCCTCGCCAATCTCTCCCGCCTCGTGCGCTCCGCCATGCTCGATGCGCTGGGGCAGGATTACATCCGCACCGCCCGCGCCAAGGGCGCGTCCGAGCGGCTCGTGGTCTACAAGCATGCGCTCCGCAACGCGCTCATCCCCTTCATCACGTCGGTCGGCATCATGACGGGCTATCTGCTGGGCGGCGCCATCGTGGTCGAGCAGGTGTTCGCCATTCCCGGTCTCGGGCGCCTCATCCTCGGCGCCATCGCCGAGCGCAATTATCCCCTGATCCAGGCCACGATTCTCGTGGTGACGGTAGGCTTCGTGCTGGTGAACTTCCTGGTCGACGTGCTCTACGGCCTCATCGACCCGCGGGTGCGGGCGTGATGCGCCGGTCCGCCTTTCTGATCGCGGCCATGGATGCAGCCCACCAGCGGGGATGCGTCTGATGCGCAAGCACCCGCTCCTCGCCTTCGCGGCCGCCTTCGTGGCGCTCCAGGTCATCCTCGCGCTCGGCGCCAACTGGGTCGCTCCTTACGATCCCATGGCGCAGAGCATCATTCAGCGCTTGAAGGGGCCGAGCGCGGCCCACTGGCTCGGCACGGACCAGCTCGGCCGCGACGTGCTGGCGCGCATTCTCTACGGCTATCGCACCTCGCTCCTCGCCTGCACCATCGCGGTCGGGATCGCGCTCCTCGTCGGCGGCACGCTGGGCCTGCTCTCCGCCTATTACCGCGGCTGGCTCGACCGGGTGGTCATGCGGATCATGGACGTGCTTTTCGCCTTCCCCGTGATGCTGCTCGCCATCGGCGTCATCGCGGTGCTGGGGCCGCATACGTCGAGCGCCGCCATCGCGATTGCAGTCGTCTACACCCCGATCTTCGCTCGTCTCCTGCGCGGACCGGCCCTGGTGATCTGCGAGAGCGAATACGTCACCGGCGCCCGCGCCATCGGTGCGTCGGACGCCCGCATCCTCTTTCGCCACGTGCTCCCGAACCTCGCCTCGGTGATCCTGGTCCAGACGAGCCTTCTGCTCTCCGCCGCGATCTTGGTCGAAGCCTCGCTCTCGTTTCTGGGGCTCGGAACGCAGCCGCCTACACCCTCCTTAGGCCTCATGCTGTCCGAGGGCCGCAATTTCCTCCTGCTCTCCCCCTGGAGCGCGGTGTTCGCAGGCTTCGCGATCCTCTTTCTCTCCTTCGGCTTCAATCTCTTGGGCGACGCCTTGCGCGACACCCTGGATCCACGCCTCAGAGGACAGGGGTGAGCCTCCCCGTCGCGGTGCGCGAGGCCGCACCCGCCGACATTCCCGCCATGGCCGCGGTCGCCGAGCGTTCCTACCGGGGCGCCTTTGCTGCGATCCTCGAACCTGAGGTGCTGGCTGCCCGCGACGCCCCCTTCTTCGCCGAGCGTTTTCGGGGTTCATGGCCGCGCATGCGCGTGGCGGAGCATGCCGGCGCGGTGATCGGCTTTTCCCTGGTGACGGACGCCCATCTCGACATGCTGTTCGTCGATCCCGCGGCCGCGGGAACGGGAGCGGGCGGCGCCCTCCTGCGCTTCGTGGAGCGCGAGGGCTGCACCAGCCTCGAATGCTTCCGCGACAACCACCCGGCCCGCGCCTTCTACGAGCGGCAGGGCTGGACGCTGACGAGAGGCTACGAGCGCGATTTCCTCGGCCGCTCCCGAGCCTTCGTGCGCTACGAGAAGCCCGTCAGTCCTGGTAGCGCTGCCCGAGCGCAATCATCTCCGGCGTCCCGAGCAGCGCGTTGAGGCCCTGCAGGTCGAGCATGCGGTCGCGATAGGGGGCCGTCGTGCCGTGGGCGTGCAGGCTCGCGAAATAGCCCTGCAGGGCATGAACGAGGGCCCGCACCGTGCCGCCGGGGAAGATCGCGATCGAAAAGCCGAGGCCCTGCAGTTGCTCCGCGCTGCGGATCGGCGTCGCGCCGCCCTCCACCATATTGGCGAGGAGGGGAACGCGGCCCTTGAACCGGGTCGCTATTGTCTGAAGCTTGGCCTCCGATGTCGGCGCTTCGACGAAGAGCACGTCGGCGCCCGCCTCCCGGTAGGCCTCCGCCCGTTCGAGCGCTTTATCGAATCCCTCCACGGCAATGGCGTCGGTGCGGGCAATGACGACCGTGCTCTCGTTCTGCCGTGCATCGAGCGCCGCCTTCACCTTGCCGACCATCTCGGCCGTCGAGACAAGGCCTTTGTCGGCCAAGTGCCCGCAGCGTTTGGGCAGGGTCTGGTCCTCGATCTGAATCGCGCTCGCGCCCCGCGCTTCGAGCAGCCGCACGGTCCGCATCACGTTGAGCGCATTGCCGAAGCCCGTATCCGCGTCGACGACGAGCGGCAGCGCGATGCGCTCGCGGATTTGGCTCACCACCTCGGCCACCTCGGCCATCGAGATGAGGCCGATATCGGGGCGGCCGAAGCGCGTATAGGCGATGCTGGCACCCGACAGGTACGCCGCGCGAAAGCCCGCCTGCTCGATGAGCAGCGCGCTCATGGCATCGTAGCAGCCGGGCGCGAGGACGAACCTCCCGGAGGCGAGATCCTTGCGAAGTTCGCTCATGGCGCCTCCACCAGGCTCTCGTGCGCGACCCGCGCGGCGGCGCGTCCCGCAGCGGCGCCGAGCACCACCGCGTTGAGAAGGCCCGCGCCCGAGAGATAGCCCCAGCCGCCGGGACCTGCGAGCCCGCGGGCCGCGCCGCCGCCGGCGAAGAGGTTCGGGAAGCGGCTCCCATCCGCCCGCAGCACCCGCGCCTCCTCGTCGACGCATAGGCCCCCTTGCGTCATCAGCAGGGCCGCCGTGACCTTCACGCCCACATAGGGCGCCACGAGTCGTTTCCCGGCCTCGAAGGTGCGGCCGAAGCGGTCGGTGCCGTTCGCGACCACCAGAGCATCGGCTTCCCGAAGGGTGGCCTCGAGGCGATCGGCCGGGAGGCCGAAGCGCTCCGCCAGCGTGCGGGCATCCGGCGCTTCGACGATGGCGCCGGCCTTGTGGGCCTGGCGGTAATCGTCCACCTGCATGGCAACCGCATGCACCCGCCGGTCGTAGATGTTGAAGGCCTGCGCGGCGGGCTGTTTCAGCACGTCGGCCGCGGCCTCCGAATAGCCCCGCGATTCGTCGGCGAAGCGCTCGCCCTCAGCGTTCACCTGCACGCCGCCCTCGCGCATGGTCGCCCAGGTGATCTGGAGTCCGAAAGCAGCCGCGATGCTGGAATGGGCCTGATAGCTGCCGAGATCGGCGAGCTTCGCACCCAAGGCCTCGCCCCAATGTATGGCATGACCGGTGTTGCCGGGGTGGCCGAAATAGAATGCTTCCGCGATATCGGGTGCGAAGCGGCGCAGGAGATCCGGATTGGCCCCGAACCCGTTGCAGGCGAGCACCAACGCGTTGCAGCCGATCTCCTCGATCTCCCCGCCGGAGCGCTGCACGCGTAACCCCAAGACCCGGCCCGCGTCGTCCACGACCAGATCCTCGACACGGGCCTCGGTGGCGATCGGCACGCCGGCGGCTTCGACGGCAGCGAGGAGCGCGCCATGCAATTCCTCGCCGCTGCGGTTCGGCGTGGCATGCATGCGCAGGCGCGTGTGGCCGTGATAGGTGAAGTTGTCGATCACCTCGAAGGGCATGGCGATGCGCTCCGCCAGCCATTCGACCGTGGGCCCGGACAGCCGCGCCACCGCCCGCACCATGGCGGGATCGTTCTCGCCGCGTGCCTCGGCGATGAGATCGGCGGCAAGGATATCAGGAGAATCCTCGATGCCCTTGGCGCGCTGGAAGCGCGTGCCGGCGGCGGGGATCTGACCGGTGGACATCCCGGTGAGCCCGTAGGGCTTCGCATCGCGCTCGAAGACCACCGTCTCGACACCCGCTTCCGCTGACGCAAGCGCTGCGGTGAGACCGCAGGCTCCGGCCCCGACGATCGCGACGGGAACGCGGTCGGCGAAGGCGTGGTGCGGATCGACGACGACGTTCATCGGCCGCTCCTCATGCCGCCCGCGCGGGCAGCGCGTCGAGCGCAGCAATCGCCTCCGCGCAGGTCGCGACCGTGGCGACGCCTCTCAGCGCTGCGATGTTGGGCTCGTGCAGCGCCGGATCGATGGTCGCGCACCCGTCCGAGAGGACGACGGACTCGAACTCCAGCACCTGCGCCCCGCGCACGGTCGAAGCCACGCCGCCATTCGTGACGATGCCGCCGACCACGAGCCGCCGGATGCCGGCATGGCGTAGCACCCATTCGAGGCGGCTCTGGTGAAAGGCCGAATAGGCCACCTTCTCGACGCGGATATCCACGGGCTCGATCTCCGCGACGTTGCCGTGACCCCAGGAGCCGGAGGCGAAATCGCCGGCGCGCAGGAAGGGGCGGAGCTTTTTCAGATGCGCCGCGATGAAGGGCTCGCCGCCGCGGCCTTGCACGAGGGTGAAATGGGTCGAGACCACGAGCACGCCCGCGCGCCGCGCCGCCGCCGTCACGGCCGCGAGCCGCGGCACGATTGCCGCGATGCCCGGCCCATCGATGCCCCCACGGGCATAGGCGCCGTCCGGGTGCACGAAATCGTTCTGCATGTCGACGACGAGAACGGCGGTATCCGCGGGATCGATGGCGAGCGCCGGCATGTCACGTCCCCCGGGACAGGATGATGTTGCCGAAGGGATCGACCAGAGTCGTGAGGTCCGGCTCCACGAGGATCGTGGTGTCGGGCTGCTCAAGGATCGCCGGGCCCTCGATCACCGCGCCCACGGGCAGGTCGAGACGGGCATAGATTGCCGTCTCGTACCAACGCCCGCCGAACCACACAGGCCGGCTGCCGAGCCTGGCGCCCTCCACGGTGACGTCGCCCTGCGGCGCCAGCACCATGAGATCGAATTTCGGCCGCCGCCCGATGGTGATCACGCGCAGATTGATGATGCGCTTCGCCAATCCCGGCAGCGTCTGCCCGTACTTGTCGGCGTAGACCCGGTCGAAGGCAGCACCGATGTCCGCTTCCGTCACGCTCGCGGGGTCTGCGCCCGCCTCCACCACGATGGTGTGGCTCTGGCCCACATAGGCCATGTCGAACTCGACGAGGGTATCGACGGATTCGAACGCCACGCCGGATGCCTCGACGAGCGCACGCCCGTCCTGGGCGAGGGTTCCGAGGCGCTCGCCGAGCGCGCTCAGATCCGCGGAGCCGAGGACGAGGTTCACGGTCTGCACCGCATCCTGGCGCATATCGGCGATCACGCAGCCGAGGGCGCTGGTGATGCCGGGAAAGCGCGGCACGATGGAACATTTGAGCCCCACATCCAGCATGAGCGCGCCCGCATGGAGCGCGCCCCCGCCCCCGAAGGGCATGCCGGCGAAATCGCGGGGGTCGTAGCCCTTCTCGATGGAGACGAGGCGGATGGCCCCCGCCATCTGGGCATTGGCTACATCGACGATGGCCTCCGCCGCCGCCATCACGTCGAGGCCGAGGGGTCGCGCCACATGGCGCTCGATGGCGGCGCGCGCGGCCTCCACGTCGAGCCGCTTCAGCTTGCCGCCGATAGGCCGCTCGGCATTGATGCGCCCCATGACCACATTCGCATCCGTGACCGTCGGATGCTCGTTGCCGAGCCCATAGCAGGCGGGACCGGGATTGGAGCCCGCCGATTCCGGCCCGACCTTCAGCAGCCCGCCCGCATCCACCTGCGCGATGGAGCCGCCGCCGGCACCGATGGTGTGAATGTCGATCATGGGCGTGCGGATCACGAGACCGAACTCGATGGCGGTCTGCGCCCGCACCGCCGCCTCGCCGTTTGCCACAAGCGACACATCGAAGCTCGTGCCGCCCATGTCGCCCGTGATCACGTTCGGATAGCCGGCCGCCTTGGCAATCGCGCTCGCCGCGATCACGCCGGCGGCCGGCCCGGAAAGCGCCGTGCGCACCGGCAGGCGGCTAGCGGTTTCCACCGTCATCACGCCGCCATTGGACTGCACGATGAGCACTCGCCCGCCAAAGCCCTGGTCGCGCAGCGATCCTTCGAGGCGGTCGAAGTAGCGCGAGACAACGGGCTGCAGATAGGCGTTCAGCGCCGTCGTGGAAGTGCGCTCGAACTCGCGGATCTCGGGCAGGATCTCGCTCGAGCGCTGCACGTAGAGATCCGGAAAGACCGCCTTTACGGCATCCAGCGCCTCACGCTCGTGGGCATCGTTGGCGTAGGAATTGATGAAGCACAGGCAGATGGCCTGCGCACCCTCGGCGACGAGCTGGCGGGCCGCAGCCACCACCTCGTCGCGGTCGAGGGGCGTGTGCACGCTGCCGTCGGCCAGGACGCGTTCCGTAACCTCCAGGCGCATATGGCGGGGCACCACGGGTTCGAAGGAGCCGGTGAGACCGAAGGTTTTCGGCCGGTCGCGGCGGCGCATCTCCAGCACGTCGCGGAAGCCCCGGGTCGCGATGAGGCCGATGCGGGCACCCTTGCGTTCGAGCAGCGCGTTGGTCGCGGTCGTCGTGCCATGCACGATGGTGGCGATGCCGCCGATCTCCGTGCCTCGGCTCATCACACCCTGCACGATGCCGTTCGCCTGGTTCTCCAGCGTGGTCGCGACCTTCGCGGTCGCGTAGCGGCCGGCCCCCGCGTCGAGGAAGAACAGGTCGGTGAAGGTGCCGCCCACATCCACACCCACAATGGTGGCAGGCCCGCTCACCGGCCTGCCTCCATGACGTAGCCGTCGCGGCGGTCGCGCTCCACCCGAGCGGCGTCGCGCCGCTCCGGCGGGCCGTAGCCGCCCCCGCCCGGGCTCTCGAGCCGCACCCGGTCGCCTCGGTTGAGGCTCACACCGACGACCTTGGTGGTTAGAGGCAATTGATGGGTCACACCGTCTTTCACGTAGGTATAGCGGCCCCGTGCCGCCGGCCCGCCCCCGACCACGCCAGGCGGCGGGTACTTGCCCCGGTCGCAGAACAGGGTGAGATCCACGGGTCCGTCGAGGACCTCGATTTCATAGATGGCCCCAAGTCCGCCGCGGTGCTGCCCCGGCCCGCCGCTGTCGGGCCGCAGGGCCCATTGGCGGTACATCACAGGATAGTTCGCCTCCGTGATCTCCAGGGGCGGCATGGTCGCCATGGAGAGCGGCGCATTGCCGTGGTTGAGCCCGTCTCCCGCCGGATGCGCCCCGTGTCCCCCGCCATGGAAGGAGAACATCACCCAGCGCGCGCCGTTCGGCCTGCGTCCCGCCAGGGCGAGGGCACTGATGGTGCCGTAGGCGCAGGCGCTCGCGCGCTCGGGGGTGGCCTGAGCGAAGGCCTGGAACACCACATCGACGATGCGCAGGTTCGTTTCCGTATAGCCGCCGGTGGGACGCGGGGCCCGTACGTTCACGATGGAGCCCTCCGGCATCACGAAGGTGATGGGTTCGAGCACCCCCGAATTGGCGATCACGTCGGGGAAGAGGTGCTTGATCGCCACATAGCAGGAGGCGATCGAGGTGGAGCGGGCGGTGTTGAGGGGCCCCGCGCATTCCGGCGAGGAGCGCGAGAAATCGAGGGTCACCTCCTCGCCGCGGATCGTGAGGTCGAGCGCGATGCGGATCGGCTCGTCGCTCGAACCGTCGTTGTCGAGGTAATCGTCCGCCGAATAGGTGCCGTCGGGCAGGGCGGCGAAATGGTGGCGCATCATGCGGGAGGCGCGTTCCTTCAGCTCCGCAAACACGGTTGCCACCGTCTCGTCGCCGGTCTGATCGAGGAGCTCCGTCATGCGCGCCTGGCCGACGCGGAGCGCGTTCAGCTGCGCCTGTAGGTCGCCGAAGGCCATCTGGGGCAAGCGGGTATTGGCCAGCATGATGTCGATGATGTCCTGCCGCAGCACGCCGCGATGGGCGAGCTTCACGACGGGCAACCAGAATCCTTCCTGCGCGAGTTCCACGGCGCGAGGATTGTAGTTGCCGGCGACATTGCCGCCCATGTCGAGCCAGTGACCCACGGAGGCGAGCCAGCAGAACACCTGACCATCACGGAAGAGGGGCTGCAGGAGCTTCACGTCGTTGATGTGCGTGCCCCCGTCATAGGGGTCGTTCATCACATAGACGTCGCCCGGTCCGAGATCGCCGTCGCGCTTCGCCCGCTCGATGACCGCCTTCGTGGCGAAGGCCATGGTGCCGACGAAAACGGGCAGGCCGTTCTTGCCCTGGACCAGGGTCTCGCCGGTTTCGGCGTCGTAGAGGCCGTGGGCACAATCGTGGGCCTCGGCGATGATCGGGTTGAAGGCACTGCGCACGAGGGTTGCGTCCATCTCGGCCGCGATCTCTTCGAGGCGGCCTTTCAGAACCGCGAGGGTCGTCGGATCGATGGAACGGCGCTGGGACGCGAGGGCGGAAGCGGCTTGCATAGGTCTCCTCGATCACATGCCGAGATAGGCGCGGCGCAGTTCCGGGTCCGCCGCGATGGTGGAGGCGGGGCCCGAGAGGTGGAACACGCCGTTTTCCAGCACATAGGCGTGCGTGGCGATTTCGAGGGACTGCACCACGTTCTGCTCCACCAGCATCACGGCCAAGCCCTCCGCGTTGATGGTGCGAATGAGGGAGAACATCTCCTCCACCAGGAGAGGCGAGAGGCCGAGCGACGGCTCGTCGAGAATGAGAAGGCGCGGCTCCGCCATGAGCCCGCGCCCGATGGCGAGCATCTGCTGCTCGCCGCCCGACAGCGTGCCGGCGAACTGGGCATGCCGCTCGCGCAGGCGCGGAAAGATGGCGAACACGCGCTCCAGATTGCGCGACCGGTTGGCCTTGGCCCGGCGGTAGCTGCCGAGTTCCAGGTTCTCGCGCACGCTCATGTTGGGAAAGATCTTGCGCCCCTCGGGCACGTGGATCAGCCCCTCGGCGACGACCGCAGGGGGCTTCGCGCCGTCGAGCCGCCGGCCGCCGAAACGGATCTCGCCCGCGGAGGGCTTGAGCAGCCCGGAGAGCACCTTGTTGAGGGTGGTTTTGCCGACGCCGTTGGAGCCCAGCACAGCGACGATGGCGCCCGCCTCCACCTGCATGGTGATGCCGCGCAGGATCTCGGTGGCGCCGTAGCCCGCCCGCAGCCGGTCGACCTGAAGCAGCACCTCAGGCATGAGCGGCTTCCCATGTGGCGAGGTGCTTTTCCGCCCCGCTGCCGAGATAGGCTTCGATCACGCGGGGGTCGCGGCAGACCTGCGGCGGCGGGCCGCTGGCGATCATGCGGCCCGAAGCGATCACATGCACGGTCTCGCAGAGCGACATCACCGCCTGCATCACGTGCTCGATCATCAGGATCGTGACGCCACCGGCGCGGATGGTCTGAATGATCGGGACGATGTCCCGGATCTCGGAGGGGTTCAGGCCCGCCAAGACCTCGTCGAGCAGGAGGAGCTTTGGTTCGGTTGCGAGCGCGCGGGCGAGCTCCAGCCGCTTGCGGCCCGCGACCGTGAGGCTCGCCGCCGGCTTTTCGAGTTCGGGCCCAAGGCCGACGCGGCGGGCGACGTCGTGCGCCCGAGCCAGCGCCTCGTCCCGGCTGGCATGCCGCAGATGCGCGCCCACCGCGATATTCTCAGCGACCGTGAGCCCCGCGAAGGGCTGTACGATCTGGAAGGTGCGCGCAATGCCGCGGCGCGCCAGGGCGTGGGGCGGCTCGCCGGCGATGGACGAGTCTTCGAACAGGATCGTGCCGGCGCTGGGCTTGGTGAAGCCGGCGATCATCGTGAACACGGTGGTCTTGCCGGCGCCGTTCGGGCCGATGAGGCCGGTGATCGAGCCCGCGGGCACATCGAAGCTTGCTTGGTCGACCGCCGTGAGGCCGCCGAAGCGTTTGGTGAGACCCTCAACCTTCAGCACGGCGCGCCTCCGGGAGGGGAGCAGGCTTCCTGAAGCGGCCCAGGAGCCCCGCGACGCCGTTCGGCAAAAAGGCAACGGCGAGGATGAGGAGCGCACCATAGACCGCGAGGTTGATGCCGGTGGCGGCGCCGCCGAGATACTTGGCGAGTTCGCCCAATCCATGCAGCACCAGCGCGCCGAGCAGGGGCCCGAACACGGTGCCGAGCCCGCCGATGATCGGTGCCAGCAGGGCCTCGACCGAGATCCAGGCCCCGTAGGCGATGCCCGAATCGAGGAAGAGGAAGTACTGGGCGTAGAAGGCGCCGGCGGCGGCCGTGATCCCGGCCGAGAGCGTGATGGCGTGCATCTTGACCCAGAACGGATCGACGCCGAGCGCTTGGGCTGCAGCCTCGTTCTCGCGCACGGCCGCGAGCTGTGCGCCAAAGCGCGTGGTCTCGACGCGTCGGGAGATCAGCATGGCGACGATCACCAGCGCGAGCGCAATCCAGTAGAAGATGGCGCGGCTGGCAAACTGGAAGTTCTCCGGCCGCACGTCGAGCTCGATGAGCACGCCGGCACCTCCGCCCGTGAGCGCAAAGGAATTGGCGAGCACCCGCAGGACTTCCGCAAACGCAAGGGTCACGAGGGCGAAGTAGGAACCCTTGAGGCCAGTCCGGAAGGTGAGAAAGCCGATGATCCAGCCGACCAGCGCTCCCAGCGCGATGCCGATGGCAAATCCCGCCCACGCATTCACGCCGTAGCGGGTCTGCAGGATCGCGGTCGCATAGGCTCCCGTGCCGAAGAAGGCGGCGTGGCCGAACGAGAACTGCCCGCCATACCCGCCGAGGATGTTCCAGCCCTGGGCCGCCAGCGCGATGAGGAGCGTGAACACAAGGAAGTTGAGGACCGTCGAGGAGGTCACGACGAGCGGGACCAGCGCCAGCGCGGCGGCCACAGCGACGATGAGGGTATAATCGCGGATCTTCATGCCTTCGCCCCGAACAGACCCTGCGGGCGGAACATGAGGACCAGAATGAAGATCAGGAAGATGCCGAGCTGGCCGAGGCTTTCGCCGAGCAGCAGACCGCCGAGGGATTCCACGACACCGATGAGGAGGCCGCCCAGGAGAGCGCCGGGGACCGAGCCCATGCCGCCGAGCACCACGATCGTAAAGGCAATGAGCACGAAGGCCTCGCCCACGCGGGGATTGACGTAGAAGTTCGGGATGAGGAGTGCCGCCGCAACAGCCAGGCACGCGGTGCCGAGGCCGAAGGTGACGGCGTAGATGTGGTCCACATCGATCCCCTGCAGCGCCGCGCCCATGCGCTCCTTGGCGACCGCGCGCACCGCGCGGCCCGTATCGGTGCGGGTGAGGAACAACCACAGGAGGGCGGCGACGACGAGGGAGCCCACAAGCCCGATGAGGCGCGACATCGCGACAAAGGTGATCTGAAGATCCACCACGTCGGAGGCATAGGGCAAGTCGATAGTGCGCGTGTCGGAGCGGAAGAGGTAGAGCAGCAGGTTTTGGATAATGATCGCAAGCCCAAGGGTGACGAGGAGGATATTGCGATCCTCTCCGTGGCTCGCCGGTGTGATGATCCAGCGCTGCAGGGCATAGCCCAATCCGAAGAACAGCACTGCGAGCGGGGCGGCGGCGAGATAGGGATCGAGGCCGAGCTGGGAATGGGCGAGGTAGACCGCAAAGAGCGCCAGCGTCAGCAGCGCGCCATGGGCGAAGTTGATGATGTGGAGCACGCCGTAGATCAGCGTCAGCCCGACGGCGACGAGCGCGTAGAGCGCGCCGACCATCACGCCGTTCAGCACGGCGACCAGGAGGATTTCGGGCGAGAGCAGGGACATCGGCGCTCGATGAAGGCGAGGGCAGGACGGTGCCTGCCCTCGCGGTTCGTGTTTTAAGCAGGCGGGAAGGGGAACACGGCCTTGGCGTTGGCGAATTCCTCGGGGCGCACCACCTTGATCTCGCCGCCCTGCACCTGCGTGACCACCGGCTGCGCACCCTGGTTCTGGCCGTTGACGAACTTCGTCGGACCGTAGGGCATGATGTGACCCTCGAAGGTCGAGGCGGCGATGGCCTCGATGAGCTTTCCGCGATCCGCCGAGCCTGCCCGCTCGAGCGCGTCGGCGAGCAGCAGCACGTTCGAGTAGTTGTTGAACACCTCGTAGGTGAAGAAGTTGCCGCCGCTCTCGATCTTCGTCTTCAGCGCTTCCGCGCGCGGGTTCTTGGCATTGATCCAGTGATTGCAATCGATCACCAGATTCGCGGCGTCCGGGAACTCCTTCACGAAGCGCGGCGAGGAGGCCGCGCCGCCGAGGATCGAGTAGATCGCCTTCGGCCGTGCGCGCTGCTGCACCATCGCCCGGGCGAGGAGCACATATTCGTTGTAGTAGTTCGATGGAATGATGATGTCGGGGTTCTGGGCCCGGATCTGCAGCACCACGTTATTGAAGTCGCGGATCGGGGTTGGGTGCGGGATCGTGGAGAGGATCTGGTAGCCCTTGCCGGGCAGCGCATCGTTCAGCGCCTTCGCCATGCCGGAGCCGAAGAGCGAATCCTCGTGCACGATCATCACGGTCTTGAGCGGCGAGCCGGCGCTCTCGTTCAAGGCGATGAGGTTGGCTATGCCCTTCTCGACCACCTGGTTGAGGCCAGCGGTGAAGCGGAACGTGTTCTTCAGGCCCCGCGCGGTGATGGTCTCCGCGACGCCCACATCGACGAGATAGGGGATGTCATAGCGGGCGGCGGCCTGGCTCGCGGCGAGGCAGATCGAGCTGCCGAAGCCGCCCACGATGGCGACCACGCCCTCGCCGTTCATGCGCTCCACTTCCTGCGTGCCGCCGTCCGGTGTCGAGCGGGCATCGCCGAACACCATTTCGAGCTTCGCACCACCCATGGACTTGATGCCGCCGGCTGCGTTGATCTCCTGGATCGCGGCCTCGGCACCGAGCCGGCCCTGCTGGCCCGAATAGGACAGGGCACCGGTCACGGGCTGGAGAATGCCGACCTTGATCGGCGCCCCTTGGGCTCTGAGATAACCCGGCAGGGCCAGGGTCGCGACACCGCCGAGCGCGGTGGTCTTCAAAACCGAACGCCGGGTCAGGCCCGGAAGAACCTTGGTCATCGCACTCCTCCTTTTGCCGGTCGGGCCTTGCCCCGACGGCTGGCTAGGGACCGGCCGGCTGTTCCCTTGTTGTCCGGTCCGTTTGATACGCGCTTCGATGCGGCGCCTCTCTTGGTGCTCTTCTGGTTGTCCTTGGGCGCCGGCGCACCGGCTCTCTTACGCGGCTTACGATCCGTCGGATGCACGTGCTCCGCGGCATCGGCCGGCACGATGGGGCTCCACCAGCGGGCACCGCTCTCGCCGGAGCGCACCATGTCCATGTGGAAGAGGTAGCGGTCGGGCCGGTAGAGCGCGTGCAGGTGTTCGACACCCCGATCCTCGCGATCCAGCACCACGCGGGTCATGGCGAGGAGCGGCGAGCCGATCTCCACCTGCAGGGCGTCGGCGGCCTCCGGACCCGCGAGCGTGGCGCTGATCGTCTGGCTCGCGCGTTCCGCGATGACGCCGGAGCGCTCCAGGAGTTCGAGGAGGGGGGTCGCCGCAAGATCCGCTTCCGAATAGGTGAGCCCGATCCGCTCCGGCACATGAGTGGTGAGATAGGAGAAGGGCTGCCCGTCGATGAGCCTCACGCGCACGGAGCGCTGCGTGCGCTCGCCCGCATCGAGATGCAGGCTCTCGGCGACCGCTTCGGGCGGCTGGCCATAGCCGAAGGACAGGAGCCGGACGCCGGTGGAGCGCCCCATCTCGACCAGATGCGAGAGAACGTTGGAGAGGTCCGCCACCAGGGGCCGCGCGGCAGGGGTTCCCACATATGTTCCGGCACCCGGCCGCCGCAGCACCAGGCTTTCCTGGGCGAGCGAATCGAGGGCACGGCGCACCGTCACGCGGGAGACGTTGTGCTCGACGGCGAGCTGCGGCTCGCCGGGCAGCCGCTCGCCTGGCTTGAGATCGCCGCTCACGATCCGGTCCCGCAGCAGAAGATAGATCCGCCGGGCCTTCAGGGGTTCTGAAACGGCATCCAATGTGGGAGCGGCTCCTGGATGACTGCATGCACCAGGGAACAGGAAGCTGTATGATGGATAGAACAGGAGCTTGCGTCAAGGGCCCCGCTTGATGCAGGATCGCCCAAGCCCCAGATGACCCCCATGAGCGAGCCCCGCACCCTCTTCGACAAGGTTTGGGACCAGCACGCGGTTCTCACCCGCGAGGACGGGCAGGCCCTGCTCTGGATCGACCGGCACTTCGTGCACGAGGGGTCGCACCACGCCTTCGCCAAGCTTGGAAGTCGCAACGCGCCGGTGGCGCGGCCGGACCTCACCTTCGGGGTGGCCGACCATTACGTGCCCACCCGCCGCTTGAGCGGCGTTGCGGACGAGGGCATCCGCCGGATGGTGGAGCAGCTCCACGAGAACACCTTCACCCACGGGGTCCACCTCTTCGGCCTCGACGATCCCCGCCAGGGCATCGTCCATGTGGTGGGGCCGGAGCAGGGGCTGACCTTGCCGGGGCTGACCGTCGTGTGCGGCGACTCCCACACCTCGACCCACGGGGCCTTCGGGGCCATCGCATTCGGGATCGGCGCCTCAGACGTCGCCCATGTGCTCATGACCCAAACTCTGTGGCAGCGGCGGCCGAAGCGCATGCGGGTGCGGGTCGAGGGCGTGCTCCCGGTGGGCATCGGTGCCAAGGATGTCGCGCTCTCCATCATCGCCCGCGTTGGCGCCGACGGGGCGCAGGGCCATGCGCTGGAATATGCAGGCTCCGCCATCCGCGCTCTCTCGATGGAAGGGCGCCTCACCCTTTGCAATCTCTCGATCGAGAGCGGCGCGCGCTGCGGGATGGTGGCGCCGGACGAGACCACCTTCGCGTATCTGCGCGGCCGCCCTTACGCTCCGCAGGGCGATGCCTTCACCCGGGCCGTCGAGGCCTGGGGCGCGCTGCCGAGCGACCCGGATGCCGCCTTCGACCGGGAGGTCGTGCTGGACGCCGCCGAGATCGCCCCGGTCGTGACCTGGGGCATCAGCCCCGAGGATGCGCTGCCGATCACGCTCACCGTGCCGGACCCCGAGCGGGCACCCGATCCCGGACGCGCCGCTCATATCCGCGAGGCCATTGCCTATATGGGCCTGAGCCCCGGCCAGCCCCTGTCGGATGTTGCCATCGACCGGGTGTTCATCGGCTCGTGCACCAATGCGCGCATCGAGGACCTGCGGGCTGCCGCCGCCGTGCTCGCCGGGCGCAAGGCGCGCGTGCCGGGGCTCGTCTCGCCGGGCTCCTCGCTCGTGAAGCGGCAGGCCGAAGAGGAAGGTCTCGACCGCATCTTTAAGGAGGCCGGCCTCGAATGGGTGGATTCCGGCTGCTCCATGTGCGTCGGCATGAACGGTGACCTTGTGCCGCCGGGCGAGCGCTGCGCCTCGACCACCAACCGCAACTTCAAGGGCCGCCAGGGCCCCGGCGCCCGCACCCACCTCATGTCGCCCGCCATGGTGGCGGCCGCTGCGGTGACGGGTCGTCTCACCGACGTGCGCCCAATGGTCGAAGGGCGCACGCCATGACCCCGTTTCGCCAACTGACGGCACGCGCCTGCGCGCTCCCGCTCTCCTCCATCGATACGGACCAGCTCATCCCCGCCCGTTTCATGAAGCGCTCGCGGGCAGAGGGCTATGGCGGCTATCTCCTGCACGATCTGCGCTTCGACGAGAGCGGTGCGCCGCGACCCGATTTCCCCCTGAACGATCCCGCCTGCGCGGGCGCGGGCGTTCTCGTCGCGCGGCGCAATTTCGGCGCGGGCTCGTCGCGCGAGGCAGCCGTCTATGCGCTCGTCGATTACGGCATCCGTTGCGTGATTGCGCCAAGCTTTGGCGATATTTTCGCGTCGAACGGCGTGAACAACGGTCTGCTGCCGGCGCGCGTGTCCGAAACCGACGGCGAGGCGCTCATCGCCGCGATCCAGGCCGGCACGCGCGAGCTGTCCGTCGACCTCGAAGCCGGAACCGTCACGGCAGGCGATCTCACCGTCGCTTTCACGATCGACCCCGTCTGGCGAACCAAGCTCCTCAACGGCTGGGACGACATCGATCTCACCTTGAGCCACGACGACGCAATCGCCTCCTTCGCCGAGGCCGATGCGCAACGCCGCCCCTGGGCCACGCCGCACACGAGCGCGTCATAGCTCCCTTGCACTTGGCCCTCGCCCTGCGGCAGGTTGCGTGAAACCTCTCGCCCTCCGGTCCCATGCCTGATCTGCGCAGTCTCGAGGTGTTCTTTTGGGTCGCGCAGCTGGAGAGCTTCCGGCGCGCCTCGGAGCACCTGCATACCACGCAGCCGGCCGTCTCGCAGCGCATCGCGGCGCTCGAAGCGGAACTCGGCGTGCGCCTGTTCGATCGCGACTCCCGCTCCGTCGCGCTGACGCCCAAGGGTCGCGAGCTGCTGGACTACGCCGAGCGCATGCTGCGCCTGCGCGCCGAGATGATGCGGGTGGTCGCGACGCCGAGCGCCATGAGCGGGGTTCTGCGCCTCGGGGTGGCCGAGACCATCGTGCACACCTGGCTCGCCCGCTTCATCGAGCGGGTGCATGCGCTCTACCCCGCCGTTACCCTCGATATCGAGGTCGATGTTTCGCCGAACCTGCGCAACGCGCTCGTCGATCACGAGATCGACCTCGCCTTCCTGCTGGGCCCCGTAAGCGAGCCCCGGATGCAGAACCACGATCTGTGCCGCTACGCGACGTCCTTCGTGGCGAGCCCCTCGCTGAAACTGCCCGAGGAGCCTGTGCCGCTCGCCGCCCTCGTGCAGGTTCCGATCATCACCTATCCGAAGACCACGCGGCCTTACCTCGCAGTGCGCGAGATGCTGCGCCGCTCCGATCTGCCGCCGCCGCGGATCTACTCGAACTCGTCCCTCTCCACGATCGTCCGCATGACGGTGGACGGCATCGGCCTCAGCGTCATTCCGCCCATCGTCATCGCCAAGGAGCTGGAGCGGGGCGAGTTGCGGCTGGTCAAAACCGAGCTCGCGCTGCCCGATCTCTTCTTCACCGCCACCTTACCGATCACGCCGGACGGGTCGCTGGCCCACCCCCTCGCGCTGCTGGCCTGCGAGATCGCCCGGGAGACGAGTACGGCGGCCCCACAATAAGGAGATCTTATCGGTTTTCATCGGCAATGACGATTTGGCCCTATCGTGTGCTCATGGTCCCCTAGCGTCATCAAGGCATGAGTGGACCCGATGCTGATCCCTCTTCCCACCCGCACCGAAGACCCGAGCCCCAGCCGCCGCGTCCGCCACCAAGCCCGCGCCGGCGCCCTCACGGGGCACACGGCCGGCCTGGCGCCGGGTTACGTCCAGGGCAACCTCGTGGTGCTGCCCGAGAGCTTCGCCTCCGACTTCCTGCGCTTCTGCCAGCGCAACCCGAAGCCCTGCCCGCTCATCGGCATCTCCGAGCCCGGCCAGGCGCGCCTCCCCGAACTCGGCGCCGACCTCGACCTGCGCACCGACATTCCGCGCTACCGCGTGTGGCGGGACGGCGCGCTCGTGGACGAGCCGACCGATGTGCTGGGCTACTGGCGCGACGACCTCGTGGCCTTCGTGATCGGCTGCTCCTTTACCTTCGAGGAGGCGCTGGTCGCAGACGGCATCCCGCTCCGCCATATCGATCAGGATGCCAACATCGCGATGTACCGCACCAATATCGCGACCGCGCCGGCCGGCGCCTTCGCGGGGCCCCTGGTGGTGAGCATGCGCCCGCTGTCGCCGGCCGATGCCATCCGCGCCGTGCAGATCACCTCCCGCTACCCGGCCGTCCACGGCGCGCCCGTTCATGTGGGCTTGCCGGAGCTCATCGGCATCCCCGATCTCGCGAAGCCCGATTACGGCGAGGCCGTCGAGGTGCGCCCCGACGAGGTGCCGGTGTTCTGGGCCTGCGGGGTGACGCCCCAAGCCGTCATCGCCGCCGCCCGCGTGCCCTTCGCCATCACCCATGCTCCGGGCTCGATGCTCGTCACCGACCGGCGCAACAGCGAATACGCGGTGATCTAGCCACCAATGCCGTCGGCCCGTGAAACCGGCCGCCGACCGCCACAGCATTCGGCTCGCGAAACCGGGCCGCTCACCACGGACGGGACCGCCAAGAAGCCCGCCAACCTCCAGAGGATAAACCGATGTTCAATCGCAGACAGGTTCTTCTCGGCGGCGCGGCCGCCGTTTCCCTCGCGAGCACCGGAGCGGCCACCCGCGCCTTCGCTCAAACCAAGGAGATCACCATCGGCGTGATCTACCCGATGTCGGGCGCGAGCGCCCAGGTGGGCGTCGATGCCCGCCACGCCCTGGAAACCGCCCTCGAACTCGTCAACAACGCCCACGACCTCGATCTGCCGGCGGCGAAAGCCGCAGGCCTTGCGGGGCTCGGCGGTGCCAAGATCCGCCTCGTTTTCGCCGACCACCAGGCCGATCCGCAAAAGGGCCGCGCGGAGGCCGAGCGCCTCATCACCCAGGAGAAGGTGTCGGCCATCGTGGGCGCGTTTCATTCCTCCGTGTCGGCCACGGTCTCGGCGACCACGGAACGCTACGGCGTGCCCTACATTGCGGCGGATTCGTCCTCGCCGAGCCTGCATCGGCGCAACATGCGCTTCTTCTTCCGCCCGGCCGCGCACGACGAGATGTTCTCGGCCGCCATGTTCGACTTCCTCGATGCGCAAAAGAAGGCGGGGCAGAAGATCGACACCGTGGGTCTCTTCTTCGAGGACACGATCTTCGGCACTGATTCCTCGAACGTGCAGCGCAAGCTCGCGACCGAGCGCGGCTACAAGGTGGTGTCGGACATCAAGTACCGCGCCAACACACCGTCGCTCACCTCGGAGGTGCAGCAGATCAAGAGCGCCAACCCGGACGTGCTCCTCCCGTCGAGCTACACCACGGATGCGATCCTGCTCGTGAAGACCATGGGCGAACTCGGCTACAAGCCGAGGAACATCCTGGCCCAGGCCGCGGGATTCTCGGAGAAGGCGGTGTTCGACGTGGTGGGCGACCGCCTCGGCGGCCTCATTTCCCGCGCGAGCTTCTCGGTCGACATGGCCGCGAAGCGAAAGAGCGTGGGCGTCGTCAACGATCTCTTCAAGGCCCGCGCCGGCAAGGATCTCAACGACAACACCTCGCGCCAGCTCATGGCCCTCCTCATCCTGGCGGATGCCATCGACCGCGCGAAATCCGCGGAGGGGCCGGCCATCCGCGACGCGCTCGCCGCCACCGACATCCCGGGCGAGCGCACCATCATGCCCTGGGCGCGGGTGAAGTTTGGCGAGGACGGGCAGAACCCGCACGCCGATCCGGTGCTCATTCAGTACGTCGGCGGCAAGTTCGTGACCGTGTTCCCCTCCGCGGTGGCGGTTGCCCCACCGCAATGGCCGATGAACGCGTCGTAAAGCCGTCGCGCATCCCGCTTCAGCGGCCGGGGGCTTGAGAGCCCCCGGTTCTCCCGACGCGCCGCCATAAGGATTGAACCAATGACGTTGCAAGCCCTGCTTCAGGTGCTGGCGAGCGGGCTCTTGATGGGGCTGATCTACGCTCTCATCGCGGTCGGCCTCTCGCTCATCTTCGGGCTCATGGATGTGGTGAACTTCGCCCATGGCGAGTTCCTCATGACCGCTATGTACGCCGCCTTCGGGCTCTGGCTTCTCACGACGCTAGACCCCATCCTCCTCGCGCCCCTCGTGACCGCCTTCCTCTTCGCCTTCGGGGCGCTCGCCTATATGGGCGTGGTGCGCCACGCCATGCGGGTCGACGCCAATGTGGGCATGGTGCAGATCTTCGCGACCTTCGGCCTCGCGATCCTGATCCAGGGCGTCGCGCAGTACTTCTTCACACCGGATTACCGCTCGATCACCGGCACCTGGCTCGGCGGCCGCACGGTGGAGTTCGCGGGCATCTTCCTGCCCCTGCCGCAGATCGTCGGCGGCCTCGTCTCGGTGGCGGCCTTCGGCGGCCTCTATCTCCTCATGAGCCGCACCGATTTCGGCAAGGCGCTCGAGGCAACCCGCGAGGATCAGGGCGCTGTGGCGCTCGTCGGCATCGACCGCAACCGGGTGTTCACGCTGGGTTGGGGGCTCGGCGCCGCCCTCGTCGGCTTGGCTGGCGCTGTGATGGCGACGTTCTACTACATCCACCCGCAGGTGGGTGGGCCCTTCGCGCTCATCGCCTATGTGACCGTGGCGCTCGGCGGCTTCGGCTCCGTGTTCGGGGCCCTCGCCGCGGGCCTCATCGTCGGCCTCGTCGAGGCGCTCACCGCCATGATCTTCCCGCCCGCGCTGAAATCGATCGGCGTCTACTCCCTCTATCTCGCCGTGGTGTTCATTCGCCCGAGCGGTCTCTTCGGGAGGCTCTGATGCACGCCGTCCCCCACGCCTTCCGGAGGCTCCCATGAGCGATGCAACCCTCGTGGCGCCCGCCGCAGCGCCCGTCACCGACGCCTTCGCGGCCAAGCGCCGCCAGCAGCTCTTCACCGCAGGCCTCATCTTCGCGGCTGTCGCCGCGCTGCCCCTCCTCGTGAAGGACGTCTACCTCCAGAACGTGCTGGTCCTGACCCTCATGTTCGCCGCGCTCTCGCAGAGCTGGAATATTCTCGGCGGCTATTGCGGACAGATCTCGCTCGGCCACGCGCTCTATTTCGGCATTGGGGCCTACGCGACCTCCGTGCTCTTCGTCACCTACGGGGTTTCGCCCTGGTTCGGCATGGTGGTGGGCGGCATCCTCTCGGCGGCGCTTGCTCTCGCACTCGGCTATCCCTGCTTTCGCCTGAAGGGCCACTACTTCTCCATCGCCACCATCGTGATCGCGGAGATCGGGCTGCTTCTGGTGCACAACTGGGATTTCGTGGGCGGCGCGCTCGGCATCCAGTGGCCCTTCTCGCCGGATTCCTGGGCCACCCTGCAATTCGCCCGCAACAAGGTGCCCTACTTCTACTTCGCGCTCGGCCTCTTCATCGTCGTCTGGTTCGTCACCTTCCTGATCGAGGATTCCCGCTGGGGTTATTGGTGGCGCGCCGTGAAGGACAACCCGGAAGCCGCGGAAAGCCTGGGCGTCGAGGTGTTCCAGTCCAAGATGGCGGCCGCCGCGGTCTCGGCCTTCTTCACGGCCGTGGGAGGCGCCTTCTATGCGGCCTTCGTGGCCTATATTGATCCCGAGAGCGTGATGACCTTCCGCTTCTCGCTCCTCTTCGCGCTGCCGGCCGTGCTCGGCGGCATCGGCACCCTCTGGGGCCCGGCGCTCGGGGCCGCGATCCTCATTCCCCTCACAGAGGTGACGCGCTCCTATATGGGCGGCTCGGGCTCGGGTCTCGATCTCATCATCTACGGCGGCCTCATCATGGTAGTGGCGTTGGCAAAGCCCGAGGGCCTGCTGAGCCTCTTCCGCCGCTCGCCGCAGGGGAGGGCCCAATCGTGAGCCAGGGATCCATTCTCGAAGTCCGCAACGTCACCCGGCGCTTCGGAGGCCTCGTCGCCAACAGCGACGTGAGCCTCACCGTGGAACGGGGCGAAATCGTGGGGCTCATCGGGCCGAACGGAGCCGGCAAGTCCACTCTGTTCAACCTGATCGCCGGCTCCTTCCCGCCCTCCAGCGGCACCATCCTGTTCGACGGGCGGGACATCACGGGCCTGCCGGGTCCGAAACGCTGCCAGCTCGGCATTGCCCGCACCTTCCAGGTGCCGCGCAGCTTCGACACCATGAGCGTTCTCGAAAACGTGGTGGTGGCGGGCTTCGTGCGCCAATCCGGGGCTGCGGCCGCCCGCCGGGCCGCCCTCGAAACCCTCGACTTCGTGGGTCTCGCTCCTCGCGCCGGAGCGGTGGCCGCCGAACTCACGCCGCCCGAGAAGCGGCGCCTGGAAGTCGCCCGCGCTCTGGCCACAGACCCGAAGCTCCTGCTGCTCGACGAGGTCATGACGGGCCTCACGCCCTACGAAGCCCAGCGCGGCGTCGAGCTCGTGCGGCGCATTCGCGAGCGCGGCATCACGGTGGTGATGGTCGAGCACGTGATGGAGATCGTCATGCCCCTCGTGGACCGCGCCGTGGTGCTCGACCTCGGCCGCGTGCTGGCCGAGGGCCGCCCCGCGGACGTGGTCCGCGACCCGCGCGTGATCGGCGCCTATCTGGGAGACCGCTACCGTGCTGCTTGAGATGCCCTCCTCCACCCCCGCCGCGGCCTCCGGACCGTCCGCTCGCCCGGCCGGGCCGGCGCTCCTCGAAGTTCGCTCCCTCACCACTGCCTATCGCGGCTTGATCGCCATCTCGGACATCTCCATCGACGTCCATCCGGGCGAGATCGTTGCGGTTGCGGGCGCCAACGGCGCCGGCAAATCCACGCTGCTCAAGACCGTGGCCGGCCTGGAGCGGGCGCGCTCGGGCACCGTGACCTTCGCGGGCGAGCGCATCGACACGGAGCCCGGCCATCTCATCACGGCGCGGGGCCTGGCCTATGTGCCGGAGAACCGCCGCCTCTTCCCGCGCCCGTCCGTGGCCGACAATCTGCGCCTGGGTAGCTACCTTCACCGGAGTAAGGCGGACCGCGAAGCGCCGCTGGAGCAGGTGTTCAGCCTTTTCCCGCGCCTGAAGGAACGCCTGCCGCAGCGCGCCGTCACCCTGTCGGGCGGCGAGCAGCAGATGCTCTCCATCGGCCGGGCGCTCATGACCCGTCCGCGCCTCCTGATGCTGGACGAGCCCTCGCAAGGGATCATGCCCAAGCTCGTGGACGAGATCTTCCAGGCCGTGCTCGCGATCCGCGACACCGGCGTCACGGTGCTCATCGTCGAGCAGCGCCTGGCCGAGAGCCTGGAGATCGCCAACCGCGCTTATGTGCTGCAGACCGGCCGGGTGGTGCTCTCCGGAACCTCGGCGGAGGTCGGCAGCAGCCCGGAGATCCGCCGCGCCTATCTCGGGATGTAGCTCCCGTAAAAAACCTGTCCTGGTCTTTCGCCGCGACAGCTTGTAGCCAACCCCCTGCTTCGGCCGAAGCCGGCGCCGCGATAGTCTCGCGGAACGGCGCCGCTCGGCTTGCCAAGGAGACCACCATGTCGGGTGTTTGGGATTTCTGGATCGACCGGGGCGGCACCTTCACGGATGTGATCGGCCGCGCTCCGGACGGCACGCTCCAGGCCCGCAAGGTCCTGTCCGAGAATCCGGAGGCCTACCGCGACGCCGCGGTCCACGGCATCCGTACCCTGCTCGGCCTCAAGAGCGGCGATGCGATCCCGGCCGGCATCATCGGCGATGTCCGCATGGGCACCACCGTGGCGACGAACGCGCTTCTCGAGCGCAAGGGCGAGCCGACCGCGCTCGTCACCACCCGGGGTTTTCGCGATGCGCTCGCCATCGGCTACCAGGCCCGAGCCGACATCTTCGCCAAGAATATCCGGAAGCCCGAACTCCTCTACAACCGCGTCGCCGAGGTGAACGAGCGCGTGCTGGCCGACGGCACCGTGGAACAGGCCCTCGACGAGGCGGAGGCGAGGTCGGCCCTGGAGAGCCTTCGCGCGGAGGGCTACCGCGCCGTCGCGATCGTGTTCATGCACGGCTACAAGTACCCCGAGCACGAGCGTATGGTCGCCCGCATCGCCCGCGAGATGGGCTTCCCGCAGGTGTCGGTCTCCCACGAGGTCTCGCCCCTCGTGAAGCTCGTCGGGCGCGGCGACACCACGGTGGTGGACGCCTATCTCTCGCCGATCCTCTCCCGGTATGTCGCCCAGGTGTCGGAAGAACTCGATGTGGAGCGCACCGGCGCCCGCGTGATGTTCATGATGTCGTCCGGCGGCCTCACCGCCGCGAGCCTGTTCCAGGGCAAGGATGCGATCCTGTCCGGCCCCGCCGGCGGCGTGGTGGCGCTAGCGCAAACCGGCATCGAGGCCGGCTTTCCCCAGGTGATCGGCTTCGACATGGGCGGCACCTCGACCGACGTCGCCCATTTCGACGGCGAATACGAGCGTGCCTTTGAAACGGAAGTGGCCGGCGTGCGCATGCGCGCGCCCATGATGCTGATTCACACGGTAGCGGCGGGCGGCGGCTCGATCCTGCATTTCGGCGGCGCGCGGCTGCGCGTCGGCCCGGATTCCGCCGGCGCCAATCCCGGTCCCGCCTGCTACCGTCGCGGCGGGCCGCTTGCCGTGACCGATGCCAACGTGATGGTCGGCAAGCTCGTGCCCGATCTCTTCCCCGCGATCTTTGGGCCCAACCAGGACGAGCCCCTCGATGTGGCGGCGGTGCGCGCCGGCTTCACGGAGCTTGCGGAGCGGATCGGCGACGGGCGCTCGCCGGAAGCGGTAGCGGACGGCTTCATCCAGATCGCGGTCGCCAACATGGCCGAGGCGGTGAAGAAGATCTCCATCGCGCGGGGCTACGACGTCACGCGCTATGCGCTGAACGCCTTCGGGGGCGCCTCGGGCCAGCATGCCTGCCGCGTCGCCGATGCGCTCGGCATGACCAAGGTGCTGATCCACCCCTATTCCGGCCTGCTCTCGGCCTACGGCATGGGCCTCGCCGACATCCGCTCCATCCGCCAGGTGTCCATCGAGGCTCCCTTCGACACGCCCGTGCTGGCGGCGATCGCTGGGGCCGCGGAAACGCTTGGCGCGGAAGCCCGCGGCGAGGTGGAGGCGCAGGGCATCGGACCGGCCCAGATCGTCACCCATGTGCGCGCCCATATTCGCTATGCCGGCACCGATACGGCATTGGAGGTGCCCGCCTTCGCGGCGCCGGGCGGCACCGCCATTGGGGCTGCCGCCGCGGCCATGAGCCTCGGGGCCATGCGCCGGGTGTTCGAGGCGGCCCATAAGGCGCGCTTCGGCTTCATCGACGAGACGAAAGCCATCGTGGTCGAGGCGGTCTCCGTCGAAGCCGTCGGCGGCGGCACGCGCGCGAGCGAAGCGGAGCGCCCGCTCACCGACGCGCCCGCGCCGGAGCCGTCGCTGCGCACGCCGCTCTTCGCCGACGGCACATGGCACGATGCGGCGGTCTACCGTCGCGAGGCCCTCAAACCCGGCCAGGCCGTGCGGGGGCCCGCCCTCGTGATCGAGCCGAATCAGACCGTGGTGATCGAGGCGGGCTGGCGCGCGTCGCTCACCGCCAAGGACCATCTGGTGCTCGACCGCGTGGTGGCGCTGCCGAAACGCACCGCCATCGGCACCGAGGCCGATCCGGTGATGCTGGAGATCTTCAACAATCTCTTCATGTCCATCGCCGAGCAGATGGGCGTAACGCTCCAGAACACGGCCTATTCCGTGAACATCAAGGAGCGGCTCGATTTCTCCTGCGCGGTGTTCGACTCGACCGGGGCGCTCGTCGCCAACGCGCCGCACATGCCGGTGCACCTAGGCTCCATGGACCGCTCGGTGGAGAGCATCATCCGCAACAACCCGGTGATCCGCCCCGGCGACGTGTTCGCGATCAACGCGCCCTATAACGGCGGCACGCATCTTCCCGACATCACCGTTTGCACGCCGGTCTTCGACGACCGCGCCGAGCGCGTGCTGTTCTGGGTGGCGTCCCGCGGCCATCACGCGGATGTGGGCGGCACGGCGCCGGGATCCATGTCGCCGGATGCGCGCACCATCGAGGAAGAGGGCGTCTATATCGACAACTTCAAGCTCGTGGATCAGGGCCGCTTCTGCGAGCGCGAGCTTGTGGCACTGCTGACGGGGGCGACGTACCCCGTGCGCAACGTGGTCCAGAACGTCAACGACCTGAAAGCCCAGATCGCCGCCAACGAGAAGGGCGTCGCGGAACTCCGAAAGGTGGTGGACCAGTTCGGGCTCGACGTGGTGCAGGCCTATATGGGCCATGTGCAGGACAACGCCGCCGAAAGCGTGCGCCGCGTGCTGGAGCGCCTCGGCGACGCGGAGTTCACCTACCCCATGGACCAGGGCTGCGCGATCCGGGTGCGTATCTCGGTCGATCGCGAGCGCCGCGAGGCGACCGTTGATTTCACCGGCACCTCGGAGCAGAGGGCCGACAACTTCAACGCGCCGGAGCCGGTGACTCGCGCGGCGGTTCTCTACGTTTTCCGCGTGATGGTGGAGGACAACATCCCGATGAATGCCGGGTGCCTCAGGCCCATCAACATCGTGGTGCCGAAGGGCTCCATGCTGTCGCCCGAATGGCCTGCGGCGGTCGTCGCCGGCAACGTGGAGGTCAGCCAGGCGGTGACGAACTGCCTCTTTGGGGCGCTCGGCGCGCTCGGCGCGGCTCAAGGGACGATGAACAATCTTACCTTCGGCAACGAGCGCTACCAGTACTACGAAACCATCTGCTCCGGCGCGCCGGCAGGCGAGGGGTTCAGCGGCGCGTCGGGCGTTCACACCCACATGACCAATTCCCGCCTCACGGACCCTGAGATCCTGGAGTCGCGCTTCCCTGTGGTGCTGGAAGACTTCCACATCCGCGCCGGTTCCGGCGGTCGTGGGCGTTGGAAGGCGGGCGACGGCACGAGCCGCACCATCCGTTTCCGCGAGCGCATGGATTGCGCGATCCTCTCGGGCCACCGTCGCATGCCGCCCTTTGGCCTTCATGGGGGCGAACCAGGCCAGACCGGACGCAACCTCGTACGGCGCCTGGACGGCCATGTGGAGGAACTCGGCGGCTGCGCCCAGACGGTGCTGGAGGCCGGCGAAACCATCACCGTGGTAACGCCGACCGGCGGCGGCTACGGCCGAGCCGAAGAGGCCGCGGGCGATGGCTCGCAAACCAATCGCGCGCTGGCGGCCGAATAGGCGCTAGAGCCTATTTCACGCACTCGACCGCAACCAGGGCGTCGGACACGGCGGCGGCAAGGTCGGCGGCGCTTTGATCGTCCGGCCCTGACGCCGCGCCGAAATCGCGGCCGGCCAGGCGGCCCACGTCGCCGGCACCGACGATCTCGTAGGCCATCGGCGGTACGAGGCCGGCCACCTGGCGCGGGGCGGCGGGGGGTGAGGTGATGAGACCGACGAACGCGCCGCCCCGATCAAACACCGCCGCGCCGGAAACGCCGCCCTGAAGCGCGGCGTTCAGGCGCCCGTCCGTGCCGATCGCACCGGAGGCCGCCACGGGCGCTGCCGGACCGAAGCTTGCCGCGATCGTCATGGCGACAGCCGAAACTTCTGCATCGGGCGCATTCGTCCGACGCAGCAGGGCGGCCGGCTTGGTGGGGCCCTGGAAGGTGAGGAGCCGCAGGCCCGACGGGTCCGATTGCGCGATCTGCGCTTTTGCGCCGGCGACGCGCAGATCCGGGCAACCGTCGACCGCACGGCCGGTCACCGCCTGCCCCGGCGCGAGCACGAGTCCCGTCGCGACGAGCATCGGCTTTGTGGGACGTGGCGGTGCGGGAGCCGGTCGCGGTGCGGAAGGAGCGGCGGCAACGGCCGGCGCGGCGCTCGGGAAGGCCACGAAGCTGTTCGCGATCGCCACCACCTGGCGCTCGAAATCGGGCGAAACGGTCTTGTCGTAGCCGATGGAGAAGCCGCGGATGCCCTCGGGGCCTGAGGCGTAGCGGGTGTAGAACTTGCCGCCCGCCGTTTCGCCCGCGATCACGTAGAAATCCGGCCGCAGCAGCTTGTAGGTCACCTGCCGGCCCGGCGTCTGGATGGCGAGGTTGCGCTCATAGAGCGCCGGAAGTTCCGCTTCGCCGGGGGCCATCGCCCGGGTATCTAGGGTGATCTTCCCGTCGGCGCTCTGCCAGCGGCTGCCCCCGCGCGGATTGGCGTCCCGCTTCGGCAGCGTGCGCTCGGGAATGCCGATCGCAATTCCAGTGGCGGCATCGGCCACGATCTTGAAGCCGGCGGCGGACCGCGCCTGCTCGGCGGCCCGGATCAGGCCCGTGCGGCCGGCCGGATCGAGGATGCCGTTCGGGTTCAGTTTCGCCCGTGTCTGGTAGGCACGGATCGCCTCATAGGTGCGCGGTCCGAAGGTGCCGTCCGGCGTTCCATTGAGGTCACCGGTCCACACGAGCGCATCCTGGACCGCCTGCCGTTCGGGGAGGGGCAGTGCCTCATAGGCGCGCTTCGCCGCGTCGAGACCCGCATCGGTCCGCGCCGGCTGCTGGCCAACCGGCTGGGGCGAGGAGGGCGCCGGCTGCTGCGCCAGGGCCGCGGTCGCGCCGAGCCACAGTGCCAAACCCGCGCAAGCCCCCGCCCCCCAACGTACCGTTAGGGCAGCGTCCTGCCTTCCCCCAATCCTCATGGCGCCTCTCCGGATCGCTCTGCCGCCCAGTCTTGCAGACCTTGCCATGAAGCGCGAGAGGCGGCTCCCCCGGCGTGCCGGTATCCGCACCGCCCGGGCGGTGATAGGCTTGCCGTATGAATTGATCGGGCTGCCGCACCCCATAAAAGCAAGCCGGGGCCGGTCCGCATCGGGGGATGATCATGATCGAGCGTTTTGCATCCGTGCCGGGGACCTCCCTGTCCGCTCTGGGCCCGTGGACCCGCCGGCTCGGCCAGGCGGCCGTGTTGGCGCTCGTGGTGGGCACGCCCCTCACGGGCGCCGCCGCGCAAGGCTCGAAGGCCTATGTGCGCGAGGACCTCGCCCTCACGGCGAAATCGGTCGAGGACCGCTTCCGGGGCGAGCGCCGCGTCGGCGCGGCTTCAGCCCTGCGCCGGGAAGGCGAGGCGGCCGTGCGGCGCAACGATCCCCGCGAGGCGCTACCCTTCCTCGCCTCGGCGGCCGCGGCCGAGCCCATGAATGCGGGCCATTGGCTGGCTTATGCGCGTGCGGCCATGTCGTTCTCGCACGAGACGCCGGCCGAGAAAGCCACCCTGCCGGAGCGCGCGATCGCCGCGGCCTACATCGCCTATCAGCGCGCCGCGAACCGCACTGAAGAGGCGGAGGCGCTCGCGGTTCTCGCCGAAACCTACACCTCGCAGAGCCAGTTCGGCCGCGCGCTCGCAGCCTACCGCATGGCGCTGCGTGCCAACGAAACACCGCGCCTGCGCGCCTCGTACGAGGATCTGCAGGGGCGCCACGGCTTCAAGCCGAAGGATTACACAGTCGATTCCGACACCGCTTCGCCCCGGGCGTGCTTCCAGTTTCCCGAGGCGCTCGCCACCGGCAAGGTGGATTTCAGCCCCTATGTGACGGTCTCCGGCATCGCCTCACCGGCCATCACGGCAGAGGCCGCGCAGCTCTGCGTCGAGGGGCTGAAGCACGGCGACCGCTATTCCATCGTGCTGCGCCCTGGCCTGCCGGCCGCGTCGGGCGACGAACTCGTGGCGGCAGCCGATTACAACATCTATGTGCGCGACCGCGCCCCGATGGTGCGCTTCACCGGCCGCAACTATGTGCTCCCGCGGACGGGCCAGGAAGGCATCCCGGTCGTGTCCGTGAACGCGAGCGAGATCGGCGTCGAGGTCTACCGCATCGGCGACCGCAGCCTGCTGCCGACGATCCGCTCGGAGGATTTCCTCTCGCAGCTCTCGGGCTATTCCGCGGAGGAGATCGCGAACGCCAAGGGCTTCAGGATCTGGAGCGGCACGCTCACCGCGAAGCAGGAGCTGAACCGCGACGTCACCACCGCTTTCCCGGTGCTCGATGCGGTCGGCCGCCTGGAGCCCGGCGTCTACGTGATGACGGCGAAACCGAAGGGCGCGCCCGGCGACGACGAGAGCTGGCAGACCCGCGCCACGCAATGGTTCGTGGTGTCGGATTTCGGCCTCACCGCCTTCAAGGGCGGCGACGGCGTTCATGTGTTCCTGCGCTCGCTCGCAAGCGCCAAGCCGCTCGCCGATGTGGAGGTGCGTCTCGTCGCCCGCAACAACGAGGTGCTGGCCACGAAGCGCACGGATGCGCTGGGTCACATCGACTTCGATCCGGGTCTCGCCCGCGGCGAGGGCGGGATGGCCCCGAACCTGATCGTCGCGAATTCGGGCACGGATTACGGCTTCCTCGATCTCGGCGGCTCCGCCTTCGATCTCACCGATCGCGGCGTGAAAGGCCGCGAGGCGCCGGGCCTGGTCGAGGCCTATGTGTTCCCGGAGCGCGGGGTCTACCGCACGGGCGAGACCGTGCAGGTCACGGCGCTCCTGCGCGACGCGAAGGGGGTTTCGGTGCCGGGGCTTCCCCTCACGCTCGTGGTCGAGCGCCCCGACGGCGTGGAGTATCGCCGTGCGCAGGTCGAGGATCAGGGCCTCGGCGGGCGCGCCTTCTCGCTGCCGATCCTTGCCGGCGCGCAGCACGGCACCTGGCGGGTCGTCGCTTATACGGATCCGAAGGGTTCGGCCGTCGGCGAAGCGAGCTTCCTGGTCGAGGATTACGTCCCCGAGCGGCTCGAAATCGAGCTGAAGGCTAAGGCGCCCGCGCTGCAGCCGAACGAGGCCGCCGAGATCGACGTTTCCGCCCGCTATCTCTTCGGTGCCCCCGGCGCCGACCTCGAGGTCTCGGGCGACGTGGTCGTGCAGGCCGCCGAAAAGCCTGCGGTGAAGGGGCTCGAAGCCTATACGGTCGGGCTCGAGGACGAGTCCTTCGAATCCACCACGGTGGAAATCGAGGAGGTGGCCACCACGGATGCCCAGGGTCGCGTCACCATGACGGTTCCGGTCCAGGAGGCCACCGCGCCGTTCCCCCTCGAAGCCAAGATCCTGCTTCGCGTGGCGGAAAGCGGCGGTCGCGCGGTGGAGCGCGCCGTCACGCTTCCCATCCTGCCGGCTGGACCCGTGGTCGGCATCCGCAAGACCTTCACGGAATTGAGCGAGGGCGCCAATGCCACCTTCGACGTCGTGCTGGCGCAGCCCGACGGCACGCGAATGGCTCGCAAGGACGTGCCCTGGACGCTCTCGAAGGTCGAGAGCCGCTATCAATGGTACAACCAGGATGGCCGCTGGGGCTACGAGCCCGTAAAGATCGTGCGCCGCGTCGCCGACGGGCGCATCGATCTCGGCACCGGCGATCCCGCCCGCATCTCGGCCCCGGTTGAATGGGGCAATTACCGGCTCGACGTGAAGGTCGACGCGATGGGCCCGACGGCGCAGACGAGCGTCGATTTCACGGTGGGCTGGTCGGGCGACCAGAGCGCCGACGTGCCGGACCTTCTCGATCTACGCCTGGACAAGGCCTCCTACGGCGCCGGCGAGACCCTGCAGGCTCGCCTTGCCCCGCGTTTCGCAGGTCAGGCCACCTTTGCGGTGGTGAGCGACCGGGTGCACGACATCCGCGTCGTGGACGTGCCCGCAGGCGGCGCCACGGTGTCCGTGCCCGTGAAGGCCGAATGGGGCGCCGGCGCCTATCTCGTCGCCATGGCTCACCGTCCCCTCGACGTGGAGGCGAAGCGCCAGCCGGGCCGCGCGCTGGGGCTCGCCTGGTTCGAGGTCGATCGGGACAAGCGCAAGCTCGAAGTCTCGCTTGCCGCACCGGCGCAGATGCGTCCGCGTGCACCGCTCGCGATTCCCGTGCGGGTGGCGGGCCTGCAACCCGGCGAGGAGGCGCGCATCACCGTTGCGGCGGTGGATGTCGGCATCCTCAATCTCACCCGCTACGAGGCACCGAATCCGGGCGAGCACTTCTTCGGCCAGAAGGCGCTCTCGACCGAAATCCGCGATCTCTATGGCTACCTCATCGACGGCACGCAGGGTACCCGCGGCGCCATCCGCTCCGGCGGCGACGGGGCCGGCGCCATCGAGGGCTCGCCTCCGGCGCAGGAGCCGTTGGCGCGCTATTCCGGCGTCGTGAAGGTGGGCCCCGACGGCACCGCAGAGGTGACGTTCGACATCCCCGCCTTCAACGGCACCGCCCGCGTGATGGCGGTGGCCTGGACGCGCGATCGGGTCGGGCATGCCACGCAGGACGTGGTCATCCGCGATCCGGTGGTCGCGGCCGGCACGCTACCGCGCTTCCTTAATGTGGGCGACCAGTCCCGTATCCACCTCACCATCGACAACGTCGAGGGCGGGGCCGGCACCTACACCATCGACCTCGATATCCGCGGCCCCGTGGTGGCGGCGGCCGATGCCCTGCGTCGGCGGGTTGACTTGAAACCCGGCGGCAAGGCCTCGGTGAGCCTTCCTATCGCGGCGGCAGGTCCGGGGCTGGCGCAGATCGGCGTTACCATCAAGGGCCCGGGCGTCGAGGCCGGCCAGAGCTTTGCGCTCCGCGTCCAGCCCGGCACCTCGTCCCTCGTGAACCGCACGGTTCGGACGCTGGAGCCCGGCGGCAGCCTCACCGTGAACCGCGATCTCCTCGCCGATATCCTGCCGGGCACCGGCGCGGTCTCGGTGGCGGTGTCGCCCCTCACCGCCCTCGACGTGCCGAGCCTGCTCCAGGCTCTCGACCGCTACCCCTACGGCTGCACCGAGCAGACCGTGAGCCGTGCCCTGCCGCTGCTCTACGTGAATGCGCTTGCGGCCCGCGAGGCTCTGGCGCTCGACGACAGCGTGGATCAGCGGGTGCGCGAGGCCGTCGAGCGGGTGCTCTCGCGCCAGGGCTCGGACGGGTCTTTCGGTCTGTGGTCCGCCGGCGGCGACGATGTGTGGCTCGATGCCTACACCATCGATTTCCTCACGCGGGCTCGCGAGCGGGGATTCACGGTGCCGCAGCTGGCCCTGACGCTCGGCCTCGACCGCTTGCGCAACACGGTGGCGAACACGAGCGACGTGGCGCAATACGGCGAGGGCTTGGCCTATGCGGCCTATGTGCTCGCCCGCAACGGGCGGCCCGTGATGGGGGATCTGCGCTATCTCGCCGACACGCAGCTCTCCAGCGTGCGCACGCCCCTGGCACGCGCGCAGATCGCAGCGGCGCTGGCGCTGTTGGGTGATCGCGGTCGCGCCCAGACCGCGTTTGCCTCCGCCCTGGAACGCCTGAAGGAGGCGCGCGATGCCAACACGTCGCGGGCCGATTACGGCTCGCGTCTGCGCGATGGCGCTGCGGTGCTGACGCTGGCTTACGAAGCCGGCAGCGGCCCGCAAACCTTGCCGGTGGCAAGCCGCGTGATCGAAGAAGAACGCAAAGCCCGCACCTACACGAGCACGCAGGACAATGCCTGGATGGTGCTGGCCGCGCAGGCCCTCGCGAAGGAGTCAGAGAACGTCGCGCTCACCGTCAACGGCACGGCGCGTCGCGGTGCCTTCTATCGCACCTTCGGCGAAGCCGCTCTCCAGCAGCCGACGGTGATCGTGAACAACGGCTCCGCGCCGGTGCAGATGGTGGTGGGCATCGCGGGCAACCCGATCGGCTTCGAACCGGCGGTCTCGCGCGGCTTCACCGTCGAGCGGGCATATTACAAACTCGACGGCACCAAGGTGGACCTCGCCCAGGTGCGCCAAAACGAGCGCTTCGTCACCGTGCTCAACGTCACGGAAACCGCGCCGCGGGCTGCGCGCCTGCTGCTCGTCGATCGCCTGCCCGCGGGGCTCGAGATCGACAACCCGAAGCTCGTGGACGGTGGCGCGGTCGCATCCCTCGATTGGCTCAAGATGGAGGTGGAGCCCGCCCACGCGGAGTATCGCGACGACCGCTTCGTGGCGGCCTTCGACCGGTCCTCGGAGCTGAAACCGGCCTTCACGGTTGCCTACATGGTTCGCGCCGTGGCGCCCGGCCGTTACGTGCATCCCCCGGCGCTGATCGAGGACATGTACGCGCCCGACCGCTTCGGCCGCACCGGCTTCGGCTCGGTCGAGGTGGCGCCGGCATCGAACTAGGGCGGCGCTCGTGGAGGAGGCTCGAATACCGCGCCGTCGGCTGTGGCCGCGCTTGCTCGCCGCGGCCGGCCTCGCGCTCGGCCTCGTGGCCGGTGCCGGGGCCTACGGCCTGTCGCGCTTCGTCGAAGACCTGGGTCCCCTCGATCTGGGCGGCGTTGACCACCATTCCACGGTGGTCGTGGACCGCGAGGGTCGATTGCTCAGGCCCTTTGCGACCGGGGACGGGCGCTGGCGCTTGCCGGTCGCGGTCGCCGACGTGGACCCGAACCTTCTCGCCCTGCTCAAGGCCTACGAGGACCAGCGCTACGACAGCCATCGCGGCATCGATCCGCTCGCCGTCGCTCGCGCGGCCGGGCAATTCCTCCGGCATGGGCGCGTGGTCTCCGGGGCCTCTACCCTCACCATGCAGGTGGCGCGCCTTCTCGAACCCAGGGAGGAGCGCACGCTCGCAGCGAAACTCCGCCAGACCGTGCGCGCCGTGCAGCTGGAGCAGCGCTTCTCGAAGGAGGAGATCCTGCGGCTCTACCTCGTGCTCGCGCCCTACGGGGGCAATCTCGAGGGCATCCGCGCGGCGAGCCTGTCCTATCTCGGACGGGAGCCCAAGCGCCTCTCCTGGGGCGAGGCGGCGCTGCTCGTCGCTCTGCCGCAATCGCCGGAAGCGCGCCGGCCCGACCGTCACGCGGGCGCCGCGCGTCGGGCCCGGGACCGGGTGCTCGCCCGTGCCGAAGCACGCGGCCTCATCGACCCCCGCGAGGCCGCGGCCGCCCGCGCGGAGCCCGTGCCGACGGGACGCCAGCTCTTCCCGATGCTCGCCGCCCATGCGGCGGAACGATCGGTGACCGAGCGGCCGGCGGAGCGCGTTCACCGGCTTACGCTCGATGCCGTTTGGCAGGAGCGGCTGGAGGGCTTGCTGCGCGCCCGCGTCGCGCGCCAGGGCGAGCGCGTGTCCGCCGCCATCGTGGTGATCGACAACCTGACGGGCGAGGTGCGCGCCCATGTGGGCAGTCCCGACATCCTCAACCGCCAGCGGGCCGGCGCCATCGACATGGCTCACGCCGTGCGCTCGCCGGGTTCGGCCCTGAAGCCGCTGATCTACGGCCTCGCCTTCGACGGCGGCATCGCCCATCCCGAAACGCTCCTCGACGACCGCCCATCGCGCTACGGCTCATATGCGCCGGAGAACTTCGACCTTTCCTTCCAGGGCACCGTCACGGCACGGCGCGCCTTGCAGCTCTCCCTCAACGTGCCGGCGGTCGAACTTCTGGCCGAAATCGGGCCGGCGCGCTTCCTCTCCCGCATGCGTCAGGTCGGCACCGGCGTGGTGCTGCCCAACGACGCCGCGCCGGGATTGGCCGTCGGCCTTGGTGGCCTCGGCATCACGCTCACTGATCTCACGCGCCTTTTCGCCGGCTTCGCCAATGGCGGCGAGATCCCGAACCTCGCGCGCCGCGTCGGCGAGCCCGCGCCCGGACCCCGTGCCCGGGTGCTCGACCCCTTGGCGGCCTGGTACGTCGCCGATGTGCTCCGCGGCGCGCCGCCGCCGGATCACGCGCTTGGGAAGCAGATCGCCTTCAAGACCGGCACGTCCTATGGCTTTCGCGATGCCTGGGCCGTGGGCTTCGACCGCAAGGTGACGGTGGGCGTCTGGGTCGGGCGGCCGGATGGCAACCCCGTGCCGGGCCTCGTTGGGCGCCAGGTGGCGGCGCCGATCCTGTTCGACGCCTTCGCGCGCATGGGCATCGTTCCCGAATCCGTGGAGCGGCCGCCCCATGCGCTGGTGGCGACAACGCAGACCCTGCCCCCGCCCTTGCGCCATCTGCGCCAGGACATCCCGAAGACGGTGGCCGCCACCACGCAAGCGCCGCTTAAGATCGCGTTTCCGCTCGACGGGGCGCGGGTCGAACTCGGCTTCACCCGTGCCACGGACCTGCATGGCACCCTGGTGCTGAAGGCGTCCGGCGGCGTGCTGCCGCTCACCTGGATGGTGAACGGCGCGCCGGTGAGCGAGCCGGCCCTGCGCCGTCAATCCACCTGGAGCCCGGATGGGGCGGGCTTTGCCCGCGTATCGGTAATCGACGCGCAGGGCGCCACTGACAGCGTGCTGGTGAGGATCGAATAGGCGTCAGCGCCCGTAGATCCGGTCCAGCACCCTGGCCACGTCGACGAGGCGCTCCGAGGCCGGATCGAAGCGCTCGCCGGCAGCCAGTCGCGTTGCCCAATCGGCCGCCGCGCGACCGCCCCAGGCATCGGGCGGCGTGCTCAGGGTCTCGCGCGCGGTGCCGCGATAGCGCTCGGCGGTGAAGTCGTAGAACGAGCCGTTCACGTTGCGGAGCGCCGCGCCGCCTTGCGTGCCGTAGAAGGCGGCCGAGATGATCGCGTCGCACCCAGCCTGCAGGCGCCACGAGCAGGCGAGCTGCACCGCAGTCCCCGACTCGAGGCCGACCGTCGCAACGGCGTAATCTTCGACCCGGTCCGTGCGCCCGGCGAGCGGCGCACCGCCCGCATGGAGCTTCGCATGCACATCCGCGACGGCGGGGAAGTCGAGGGCCCAGAGCGCGAGATCGACGAGGTGCACGCCGAGATCCATGACGCAACCGCCGCCCGACAATGCGGGATCGTAGAACCACGGTTTGTCGGGCCCATAGGCGTTGTGGAACACGAGATCGACCGCGTAGATCTCGCCCAATTCGCCGGAGCGCAGGATCTCGCGAATGCGCTGCATGCCCGCCGTGAAGCGATAGGACAGATCGACCGCGAGCAGCCGGTCCGCGGCGCGTGCCGCATCGATGACGGCCTGCACTTCCGCTTCGGTGCGCCCGAGCGGCTTTTGACAGAACACCGCAACGCCGCGCTCCAGCGCGCGGATCGATTGCTCGGCGTGCAGGGCGCTCGGGGTCGCGATCACCACGCCGTCCACACCGGTGGCAAGGATCGCATCGAGATCGGTCACGACCTCCGCCTCAGGCGCGAGCTTGCCGGCCTCCTCGGCCATCTCGGGCGAGGGATCGGCGAGGGCCGCCACGTCCACGGCGCCCGTCTCCACGATGGCCTGCATGCGGTGGCGGCCGATCCAGCCGACGCCTAGAAAGCCGAGGCGAGGGCGGGCAAGTCCGGATTCGGGAAGCTTTTGGGCGAGAGCTTGCATCGTCACAGATTCACCAGGGCTTTCAGAAAACCGTCGGGCCGGTCGCGCGTGGCGTTGAGCGCATCGTCGAGCCGCTCCAGGGGGTAGGCGTGGATGTAGAGCGGCGAGGGGTCGAGGCGGCCCGAGGCCACGGCGTCCACGGCCTCGCGGATGCCCTGCACGTAGACTTTGGGATCGCGCTCATGGGCGTTGATCACGTCCAGGCCGCGCCAGTTCCACAGCCACATATTGACCTGGCGCGGTCCGTCCTGGTGGTAGCCCGCGACGATGAGGCGGCCGCGCTCCCGCGTGAGTTCGGCCGAGAGGTCGAGGGGCCATTGCTTGCCCACCGCCTCGATGACCCGGTCGCAGAAGGTGCCGCCGGTCAGTTCCTTGACCTGCCCGATGATGCCGTTGTGATCCTCCATCGGGATCACCTCCGCGGCGCCGAACTGGCGCGCGACATCAAGCGAATACGGGCGGCGCGAGATCGCGATGACGCGCGCGCCGGCATCCGTCGCCAAGCGGGTGAGGATGGCGCCGAGAAAGCCGATGCCGACGATGGCCACCGTCTGCCCCGCGGCAATTTCGCTGCGCTTGAAGATGTTCATGGCGCAGCCGAGCGGCTCGCCCGGGAAGGGCTGGTCCTTCAAGGTCGCCGGCAGAGGCACCACCGCGTCGGCCTCCGCGAGGTCGTATTCCGCGTAGGCCTTGTAGGAGAGCGCGGCGACCCGGTCGCCGACTTTTAAGCCCTCGACACCATCGCCCAGCGCATCCACCACGCCCCAGCCCTCGTGGCCGAGACCGCCGGGCTCGGTGGGATACTGCATCCATTCGGGACCGGCCCAGGGCGTGAGATTGGATGCGCAGACCCCGCAGCCTTCAAGCCGCAGGCGCACCTGCCCGGGGCCGGGCTCCGGCCGCGCCACGGTGTCGATGCGGATCTGTCCCGGTCCGGTGAGCACGGCGGCGCGCATCGTGGCGGCTCGCGCCAGGCCGGTCCGGCCGGCGGCCGGGCGTTCGAGGGTAGGGGTCTCGTTGTCCGAGGGGTGCAACGGGGGTCTCCGGGAGGGAAGTGGCGTCAGCGATCTGACGCTAGGGAAGTTGTTGTTTGTTGAACGCCGGGCCGCTTTTGGCAACGGTCAAGCTTGGCTCTACAACGCCCGGCGGGCGCCGTTGGATCCCAGACCCAGGCTGAAACCCGCCGCTCCACGGGCCCGGTGGTGGGATCGGCTGGCGTTGCGGCCGAACTCGTCCTAAAGCCTCGCACCCCGCGACCAGGAGCCCGCATGTTTACCACGCGCCCGGAAATTCTCGGCACCTTCGGGGTCGTGACCTCGACCCACTGGCTCGGCTCAGCGGTCGGCATGGCGATGCTGGAGCGCGGCGGCAACGCCTTCGACGCCTGCGTGGCTACCGCCTTCGTGCTCCAGGTGGTGGAGCCCCATCTCGTCGGCCCCGCGGGCGACATGCCGGCGGTGTTCTATTCGGCGCGCACGAAGCGGGTCGAGGTGCTGTGCGGCCAGGGCGTGGCGCCCCGCGGCGCCACCATCGAGCATTACCGGCGCGAGGGCCTCACGCTCATCCCCGGCAACGGCCTCCTTGCCACCGTGGTCCCGGGCGCCTTCGACGCCTGGATGCTGCTCCTGCGCGACCACGGTTCGATGCGCCTGCGCGACGTGCTGGAGCCCGCGATCCATTACGCGGAACACGGCCATCCCCTGCTCGCCCGGGTGTCGAACACGATCCAGGGGCTCAAGGCCTTCTTCGAGGCCGAGTGGCCGACCTCCGCGGCACTGTATCTCCCCGGCGGCAACGTCCCCCAGCCCCGCCACCTCTTCCGCAACCGCCCCCTCGCCGAAACCTGGAAGCGGGTCCTGAGCGAGGCCGAGGCGGCGGGCGGGGACCGGGAACGGCAGATCGAGGCCGCGCGCAACGCGTTCTACCGGGGCTTCGTGGCGGAGGCGATCGACCGCTTCGCGCGGACCACCGAAGCCATGGACGAGAGCGGCGCGCGCCATCGCGGCGTCATCACCGCCGACGACATGGCGTCGTGGCAGGCCACCTACGATGCGCCGCAAACCTACGATTACCACGGCTACCGCGTGAACAAGATCCGCCCCTGGGGGCAGGGACCCGTGTTCCTCCAGACCCTGGCGCTGTTGAAGGGGTTCGATCTCGCGGCCATGGGGCCGGTGAGCGCACCGTTTATCCACACGGTCTTCGAGGCCATGAAACTCGCCTTCGCGGATCGCGAGGCCTATTACAGCGACCCCGATTTCGTGGACGTGCCCATCGAGGCGCTGCTCTCCGACGCCTACAACGACGAGAGGCGCGGGCTCATCGCGCACGAGGCCTCCCATGCGCTGCGGCCAGGCCGCGTGCCGGGCTACGAGGACCAGGTCGCGCGCATGATGGATGCGCTCGGCCGCCTCTCCACGAGCGACGTTAAGGTCGCGGGCGGGCCCACCATGGCGTCCATGCGGGCGGCTTCGGGCGGCGCTGCGAGCGAAGGCGCCCTGCGCTCGGCGCGGCGCGGCGACACGGTGCATATCGACGTGGTGGACCGGCACGGCAACATGATCGCGGCCATGCCGTCCGGCGGATGGCTCCAGTCCTCGCCCGTCATTCCCGAGCTCGGCTTCATGCTCAACAGTCGCGCGCAGATGTTCTGGCTGGAGCCTGGGCTGCCCGCCAGCCTCGCACCCGGCAAGCGCCCGCGCACCACGCTCACCCCCACCCTCGCGGAACGCGACGGGGAGCCTTACCTCGTCTTCGGCTCGCCCGGCGGAGACCAGCAGGAGCAATGGCAGATGCTGTTCTTCCTGCGCCATGTGCACCACGGCATGAACCTGCAGGAAGCCGTCGACCTGCCCATGGCCAACACCCTGCATTTTCCCTCCTCGTTCTACCTCCGCGAACAGAAGCCCGGTCACCTGCTCCTCGAGGGAGGCTTCGAGCCGGAGGTCGTGGAGGATCTGCGCGGCCGCGGCCACGATCTCGAGGTGGCGCCGGCCTGGACGGTGAGCCGTCTGGTGGCGGCGAGCCGCGACGCGAGTGGCCTCCTGCACGCCGCCGCCACCGCGCGCCTCATGCAGGCTTACGCCATCGGGAGGTGAGGCGTGCTCTCACGAGCGCCCGTCAACCGGCAGGTTCCTGCCCTGTCGAGAGGAACGCGTTGGTGCCTGCTGCTGCTTTTGGCGGGCATCTACCTCATCGGGCTCGCCCACATCGCCGTCCTGCCCCCCTTCGAGGGCTTCGACGAGACGGGTCACTACTCCTATCTGCGCCAGATCGCGCTGACAGGACGATGGACCCGCCACGGCGATACCATGTCTGCCGACATCGATGCCTATTTGGCGGCCGCTCCCACAGCCAGCGCCATGCAGGCGAAGTGGAGCTATCGCGGCTTCTTCTCGGCGCCCGTTGAAACCGTCGAAGCCGGTCGAGCGGCCATTCACGCGCCGCGATCCGATCACGAGCGCTGGCAGTTCGGGCGCATCGGGAACTGGCAGGCTCAACACCCGCCGCTCTACTACGTCCTCTTGGCGCCTACCTTTCACCTCTCGAAGAACTGGAGCCTCGCAGCGCAACTGCTGTTCCTGCGCGCCCTGTCCTACACGCTGGCCTGCGCAGGCGTTACCCTGGCTCTCGGCGCAGCCTTTCGGTTGGCGCGAGCGCGAGGCGTGAGCGCAGAACCTTTCGTGCTGGCGCCGGTTCTCTGGCCTCTGCTCCTGCCGATGTGGTTTCCCGAAATGGCACGTCTCGGCAACGACAGCCTCGTCGTTCTTCTCGCCGCCCTCGCATGGCTATTCGTGGCTCGCATTATGGCGGCCGAAGGGGGCTGGCGCTCCTCTTTGGGCCTTGGGCTCGTGCTCGGCCTCGGTCTCCTCACCAAGGCGACGTTCATCCCGCTCGCCGCTGCCGTCTCAGGATTGCTCGCCGTGTGGTTCTGGCGCGGCGTCTCGCGTGAGAACCGCCACAGAGCTGCGATCAACATGGCTTGGATGGCCGGTGTTGCGTTCGCGATGGCGGGGTGGTGGTACATCGCTCAGTTCATCACGACCGGGAGCCTCACGGGCTCGACCGACGCCATCCATCTCGGCCACGCGGGCGGATTGTGGCAGGGGCTGCGCGAGCGCGCTTCGCTCCAGGTCTTCGGCCAGATCCCATGGAGTTGGACCAACACGGTCGTCTGGGCTGGAACATGGTCGTTCCTGGTGCCGCCCCTGCGTTGGTTTCTCCCACTCCTGGCCGCGTGGGCTGTGATCGGTGTTGGCGCCGCGATCTATCTCACCCAGCGAGGATTGAGGGGGATCGAATGGCTCGCGCCGATGAGTGCCGCACTGCTGCTGGGGGCGCTCCTCTCGTACTCCCTGATTCTGATCGCGCGGACCGGAGCGCCGTCTCCGGCATGGTACCTGCACTCGTTTCTGCCGGTTCTCTGGCCCCTGATCGCCTGGGGCTTGGCCGGGGCGATGGGCACACGCGGCTTGAGATGGGCCATGGCGCCGTTGCTCGCGTACCCACCCGTTTTCCTCGCCCTGGTCGCCGCGATGCACGCCTTGTTCTTCTCCGGCTGCGGCACCCAAAAGGAGGGCATGCCCATCTACGACTTCTCGAGTGCGGCGGGCTGCGCCGCGGACCTCGCGCGCATGCGGCTCAACCTCGATGTGCTTGCTTTTCCGGACTTCGGATCCGCGTTGTTTGCGGTCGGCCTCCTGGCTCTCTTGGCCGGCACGGGGTTGGCCGTTGGAGTCGTCCTGCGGGCGCCGAGCCTCACCTCGATGCAGGACCGAACCTAGGGCGCCCTTAACACCCCGCCGGAACCATCCCCGCCCCTTGCTGTTGCCCCGACGACAACGCAAGGAGCGATGCCGTGAACAGTGGTTTTCCGTCTATGACAGCCCTCTTGGGGCTTCTGGCCGTCGCCGGTTACCAGAATCGCGATAAGCTCGCCGAGATGCTCGGCGGCAGCGGCGGCAGCGGTGCCAACGCGCCGGGCACCCCTGGCCTCGGGGGCGGCACGGGTGCGCCGGGCAGCTTCGGTGGCGGCGCCGCGTCGGCCCAGGGAGGTCTCGGCGGATTGCTCGGCGGTCTCGGCGGCGGTCTCGGCGGCCTGCTCGGCGGCGGGCTCAACGAACTCGTCGACAACTTCAAGCGCAACGGCCACGGGGAGACCGCGGAATCCTGGGTTCGGACCGGACCCAATCAGCCGATCCAGCCCAATCAGCTCGAGCGCGCCATCGGACCCGACGTGCTCGCGAACCTTACGCAGCAGACGGGCCTCTCCCGCGACGAGATCCTGTCCCGCCTCTCGCGCAACCTGCCCGAAGCCGTGGACCGCTACACCCCGGAGGGCCGCCTGCCGTCGCCTTCCGAATTCGGCCGCTCGTGACCGTGAGCCGGACGCTCAGGCCTCGCGCCTGAGCGCCTCCTTGGCCGTGTCGAGCACCAGGGCCGGCAGCACCTCGAAGGCGAAGGGCGCGTGGAGCCGCTCGATCGGCGTGTGATAATCCCGCCCCCAGGGGCCGATATTGACGGTGGGGATCGCGCCCACCTCGCCCGACCAGCGCACGCCGCTCGCCCAGGCCGGCGTGTTGGCGGCGATGAGCTGCACGCCCGCGGTGTCGGCCTCGCCGAGAAAGCTCATGTCCGAGATGCCGGGGAAGAAGGCGATGACCCGCAGGCTCTCGCCGGAGGCGGCTTGAGCCTTGAGACGTGCCGCCTCGACGGCCTCCGCGAGGCGCCGGGCCAAGGGGCCCTCGCCGAGGCGAACGGCCGGATAGGGCAGGGAGCCGAAACCGATCACCACGGCGGGCCCGCTCCGGCCGGTGCGGCCCCAGGCCCAGGCCGTCAGACGACGGCACTGCTCGGGGAGATCGAGCCCCTCCTGCGCCAACCGCTCGCCGTGCGCACCAAAACCGTCGGCGTCGAGCGCCATCACCTCGCCGAGCAAGATCCCGGCCTCGATGATCTCGACCGCAGGAACAGCCGGTTCCGAGCCTAGCATCGAAGCGCGCTGACCAAGAGCGGCGCGGGCGGTCTCGACCGCCTCCGCGACTGTGTCGCGGAACGCCGCAAGCACGTCCTCCGCGGAGCGCCCGAGCGTGAGCGCATTCCAGGCCGCGAATGCCGTTTCCGGCGTGGTGACGTCGTAATGGACCTTGCCGTCCTTGAGCGTGAGGAGGGTCGGAGGCATGCCGGCTTCGGGACCTGTCCGGTCGGCCAGCGCCGGCGACCATTCCACCGCCGCGGCGATGGCCCCTGCGAGGGCCGCCGCATTGAGGCCGGCGAGCGGATAGCAGGCATGGGCGCTGCGCCCGACCACGAACGCCGTGAGCAGCACCTTGCCGACGCTGCCGAGCGCGATCGAGCGGCCCTCGGAGCCGTCGCCGTCGTCGGCGATCGCATCGAGGTTGACGGCCGCGACGAGCCGGATGGCCTCGGTGGCCTCGATCCCCGGGATCGCGCGGGCCAGCGCGCGGGCGCCGACGGAATTCACCTCCTCGTCGGGCACCGCCACGAAGAGCAGGTTGCCCTCGCGCTCCGGATCGGCCGCGAAGGCCTCGAGCGCAGCCAATCCCGCGGCGAGCCCCGCCTTCATGTCGAGAAGGCCCCGGCCCGGGAGGAAGATGCCGCTCGTGAGGTCCGCCTGCGCGCGCCGCTCGGCCGGCGTTGCGGCCGTGGCGAGCCGCGCCAGCAGGGCTTCGCGCAGGGCCAAGGGCTGCGTGGCGAGTGGGGCAAGCGCCCCGTAATCCTCGACCGCCACCGTATCGAAATGACCCGTGAGCAGCACGGTCTCGGCGCCTCGGCCCCGCACGAGCACGGCAAGGCAGGCGCGGCCCAGCGCATCGTCCGCCGGTATGAGCCACACGGCGGCCTCCCGGAGCGCAGGCGTTGCCGCGATGCGCTCCTTCAGCCGCTCCGGGAGCAGGCGCTCGCCTTCGCTTCCCGTGACCGACGGCTGCTCGGTAAGCCAGATCGCCCAGTCGCGGGCACGGGCCGAAAGGTCGGGGCGGGTCACGGGCGGGCTCTCCGGGATGAGTGGCTCCCGGGCTTAGCGTGCCGACCGCCCGAAAGCCAAGCGGCCGCAGCCTCTAGCCGTAGAGGAGATGCGCCGCTGCGGCGTAGAGCGGAATGCCCACCACGATGTTGAACGGGAAGGTGACCCCGAGCGAAGCACCGAGGTAATAGCCCGGATTGGCCTTCGGCAGCGCGATGCGCACGGCCGCCGGAGCCGCGATGTAGGAGGCGCTGGCGGCCAGGGTGGCGAGCACGATGGCGCCGCCCATGGAGAGCCCCACCATGTAGCCTGCGCTCAAGCCCAGCATGGCATGGACGAGGGGCGCGCCGACGGCAAGCGCCACCAGCACCGGACCCGCCTGGCGCAGGTCCCGCAGGCGGCCGGCGGCTGCAATGCCGAGTTCGAGCAGGAACAGGCAGAGCGCGCCGCGGAAGAGGTCGACGAACAGGGGTTTGACCGGCTGGAGGCCCTGCGGCCCCGAGAGGAAGCCGATCGCCATGCCGCCGACGAGGAGCAGGATGCTCTTGCCCGACACCACCTCGGCGAGCGCGGCGCCGAAGCCGGTCTGGGACTCGCCGGCGCCGGCCCAGCGGGCCAGCACGAGGGCGACCAGGATGGCCGGCACCTCCATGAGGGCGAGCAGCGCCGTCATGAAGCCCTCGTAGGCCGTGCCCGTGGCGTCGAGATAGCCCAGCACCGCAATGAAAGTCACGGCCGAGACGGAGCCGTAATGCGCGGCGAGCGCCGCCGCATCGGCCGAGGAGAAGCCCCCGAAGCGGCGCAGGAAAGCGTAGATCCACAAGGGAATCGAGAGCCCAAGCCCAACCGCCGCCAGGGCGGGCAGCACCACGCTGCCGAGATCAGCCTGCGCCAGATCCGCCCCACCCTTCAGGCCGATGGCGAGGAGGAGGTAGATCGACAGGGCCTGGAAGATCGGCTCCGGCAGGCGCAAGTCGCTGCGCGCCAGGGCCGCGCAAACGCCGAGCACGAAGCACAGCACGGGCGGCGACAGGAGGTTCGACTGCAGGAGATCGGCAAGGGACATGGGGTGCTGGACGAGGCTCTGTGCCGTCAGGCTCGGGATGGCAGCGAGATCTCTCTCCAGCTGCATGCCGCTGACTCGGGTGAAATACGCCTGTCAGATCATTGGTGGAAGGCCAAGTGCGGAATAGAGGTCATTGGATTCATAAATGGGGCGCTGTGCGCGAGGAGCCGGTGCTGGGAGTTCATCGAAGCAGTGCGGTCAACGCAGCTTGACCTGCGATACGTCGGTCATCCCTGCGGGCCGGTTCGGCCGTTGAAGCAGCCAGAGCACGATCGAGAGGTTGAGGAAGTTCCATAACAGGCCGTTCGCAAACGCGGCGCGGTAGGATCCCGTCAGGTCGAAGATGAGCCCGGACATCCAGCCCCCGAGGGCCATGCCGAAAAGCGTCGCCATGATGACCAGCCCGACGCGAGTGCCGGCCTCCGCGGGCGGGAAGTATTCGCGCACGATCAGCGCATAGCTCGGCACGATGCCACCCTGGAACAGGCCGAACAGAGCCGAGATCACGTAGAGCGATGTGAGGCCGTCGAACCAGAGATAGAGGAAGAGGGCGCAGCCCTGGAGGAACGATCCCAGCAGCAGCGTTCGAAGAGCGCCGATCTGATCGGCGATCCAGCCCGATGCGATCCGACTCACGATGCCGAAGCCAAGCATCAACGACAGCATCTCGGCGCCCCGTGCGACGCCGTAGCCGAGATCCCCGCAATAGGCCACGATATGCACCTGCGGCATCGACATGGCCACACAACAGGCAAGTCCCGCAAAGGCCAAAACCAATTGCAGACCGTTGGCCGGGATGGGGGCGGGCATGAGAGCGGATGCATCCGCTCGTGGCGCCGGCGGCAGGCTCTGGGCAATCGTCCGCCGCGCCGTCGCACGCCGGCGCAGGATCCACGCCAGGGGCAGCATCGTCACGATGCAGAAGAGCCCGATGCCGAGATGGGTCTGACGCCATCCGACAACCTCGACGAAGTGCTGGACCACAGGCGGCCAGAGGGTGCCCGCGAGATAATTGCCGGACGCGCAGATGGCGACGGCGAGACCGCGTCTGCGCTCGAACCAATGGGTGATGTCCGCCAGCAGGGGACTGAAGGTCGCCGAACTGCCGAGGAAGCCGATCAGCACGCCATGGACGAGAGCGAATTGCCATAAATTCGCTGTGGCAGCCGACAGAGCATAACCCGCCGCAAGGGCGACGGCTCCGAGAGCAACCGGAACGGCCACGCCGAAACGATCCGCAAGGCGCCCCATGGCCACGCCACCGAAGGCGAAGCCGATCATGGTGAGGGCATAGGGGAGGGAGGCACCGGCCCGCGCACTACCGAACTCGGCCTCGACAGCCGGGAGCACCACCACCACGGACCACATCCCAACGCCGCCGATCGTGCTCAGCACCACGGCGAGGGCGAGTCGCAACCATGCGCTGGGGGAATCGGTTACGCGCGGACCCATCGGGGATACATTGCTGATGGTCATGGAATCCTCGGCTCCCCTGTCCGCGAAGCTCCTTGAACGATCAATCTTGCCGGGAGAGAGCCTCCTCCCTTCTACCGCTCTTGTCCAAGGGATCGATACAGTCTCGTTCGTAGATCTGTCGTGCGCCGGGCGCTGTTGGGCAGCCTTTCGCCCGAGGTCGTCCGGGATGCCTGAACCTGTCGCAGCCGAGCAGAGCGAAAGGATCATGCCGGTGCCGCTTAAGGCCATGCTCCCTGGCGACGGTGTCGCACTGGCTGTTCCCTAATGGCACATCCTTGATCTGCTGGATGCAGGCATAGCGGCGCGAAGGCGCCTCCTCCAGCACCGCAGTCACCCGGCCCTCCCTGGTGCGGCGCCGAGAATGATGCCAACTCAGATGTCGGATGCGTGCGACAGGGCCACGATGTCCGGTCCGAACGGGCGCCTCGCACATCATTCCCGTGGGAGGCGTGTGCGTACCTCAGGCCGCAGCTTTCCCGATGCGGCGGCTTGCGAGTTCGGCACCCTCCACCAGGGCGGCGAGCTTCGTCCAGGCGATCTCCGGATCCACGGCGCCGAAGCCCGCGAAGGTCGAGAAACCGCAATCGGTGCCGGCGATCACCCGCTCTGCGCCCACGATGTCGGCAAAGCGCCCGATGCGCTCGGCCACGAGTTCCGGATGCTCGACGAAGTTTGTCGTCGAATCGAGGCAGCCCGGGATCAGCACGTAATCGTCCGGCACCTTCACCCGCGTCCACACGCTCCATTCGTGGGCATGGCGTGGATTGGACGCCTCGAAGAGCAGCCCGCGGGGCTTCGCCTTCAGGAGCGCCGGTAGAATGGCTTCCAGCGCAATGTCACGGGTGTGCGGACCCTCGTAATTGCCCCAGCACACATGCATGCGCACCCGCTC
>JAESFT010000132.1_pt1 | contig 96238 bp, 69 predicted proteins | sample 9269451 | NCBI WGS metagenome assembly JAESFT01 (sample SAMN14502557, study PRJNA617106) | algae metagenome | isolation source: Scytonema hyalinum WJT4-NPBG1 and co-occurring heterotrophs from well... | place: USA: Mojave Desert, Joshua Tree National Park, California | collected 2006-05-25 | reverse complement strand
GATAGCATAGACAGCAATTGTTTCATTTAACATAATTCCCCTCCGTTTTTCTTACTGGAGGGGATTTTATTATCTTTGCGATCGCCTTCTCAAATAACTAGCAACTTGGGTTAATAGTGTCTGGTTTTCACGCACCAGTTGAGTGGTTAGTTTGTTGAGAAAATCTTTACGAGCGTCGGTTATTTTTGAATGAACCTTGGCAACTTTGCGTCTGGCCTTGTGTGTGTTGTTAGATCCTTTTTGCTTCCGAGACAGAGACTTTTGAACTTGTCTGAGCTTTCGGCGTAAGCGCTTAAAGTGTCTCGGATTGTTAATCTTCTCGCCGTTGCTTGTCGCAATCAGGCTCGTGATGCCAACGTCTAACCCAACAGACTTATCTGTCTTTTCGAGCGACTTAATTGTATGGTCATCGACCAACAGCGATACGAACCACCTACCGCTGGCGTCCAACTTGACGGTAATCGTGTTCGGATTGCATCCGGGCGGGATTTCCCGGCTCCACACTATAGGTAGAGCCTGATCACACTTGGCTAGAAAAACTTGATTGTTCTTCCACCTGAATCCGGCTTTGGTAAATTCTGCACTGCCGCCGTTATGTTTTCGCTTGAAATTGGGGTACTTTGCCCGTTTCGCCCAGAAGTTAGCAAACGCTTTTTGCAGATTTCTTAGTCCTTGCTGAAGTGGGACAGAACTAACCTCAGTTAAAAAGCTGAGACTTTCTTCTTTCTTCCAAGCCGTAAGCATGGCAGAAGTGTCTGCATAGTCCACTCTTTCTTGCCTTTCGTACCAACCCTCTGTCCGAGCCGCCAAAGCTTTGTTGTAGACCAATCTGACGCAGCCTAGTGTCTGCCGCAGAAGAGTCTGTTGCTCGGGCGTCGGATAGAATCGGTACCTGAAGGCTCTCTCCATGCAAAAAAAAAAGAATGCAAAAAAAGTTCTTGCATTCTAACATATAGATTGTAAAGCCGTCCTAGAAGGACGGGGTTTTAGACCCATTTTTTTGATAATAAATGCTCATGTCTATATCTGAGTAATAATCGCATAGCCCTTCAGCAGCAGAACCTGTAACCATTGCTGCTTTTGCTTTAGGGTTAGTGATATAAGCCTGAACATTATGTTTTGCCAGTGCCAAGAGATAACTGCTTGCAGAACTCATATCTTCAATGTGCTGCATTACGCTTTTCAATTAAGTACAATCCTCGTGTATTGTAGGGGAACAGCAATGCTATGCCCCTACCCGTGGTGTACGCAACTGCTGCCTCTAATGTCAAAATTAGGACAGTACTCTCCAAGTATACGTTTCCTGTCTTTACTAGCTAACGAAGAAATCACAAAAAGCACTCAGAGGTAAAATTCCCATGCAACCCATAGGGAACATGATGCTTTAGATGCAACCTGGCAATAGGTCCCTTATTGAAATCTTTTGCATCTAAAATCACTACATCTGAGCGATGGTACTCGGAGTCATAAACCAAAGCCAGCACCCAACCATCATCTTCGCTTTCAGAGTTGGGACGCGGTACAAAAACTGGTTCGCTGGCAAAACCACGGGGTGCAGCACTCCAAATTTGTCGTTTGCCCGATTCTAAATCAATTTTCACAAATGCTTGTAATGGAGCATTACCAGTCTCTGCATGAGCTGCACCTGTATACAGATAACGATATGGACGACCAACTTTTTGTGGATGTATCGTAGGAAATTCACAACATCGGCTTTCTAGCAACTCCCGCGACACTGTGTTTTGTTTCAGATTAAGATGAAACCGCCACATTTGTCCTGGCTTAAGAGCATCAAAATCCACTTCCCGAAAATCGCTTTCTGGTTCTACTTCTGGTAAAGATTCGTAGCAAATTGAGTCAATCACAACTTCATCCCCCACCTCAAAAGCATTGGTATGGTGGAAGACAAAGCCAGAGTGAGTTTCTATAATTTGAACTCCCTTTTGTTTGGGGTTGCGGGAAATGATGACAATGCGAGTGGGTTGATGTGGCTGAAACTTGATACATTCCCCTGCACCACGCATACCTATCACAAAAGGTATGGGATTAAAGGCGACGGGATTTTGAAAGAATATGCAGTAATTAGGGGTAATGGCAAAATCGTGGATGAAGGCGAAACCTGGAACATTATGGGCGTGCTGTCGTACGACCTTACCCTCGGTGTTTAGCTCAAAAATAGTAATTGTGGTGGATAGTCCTGGCTTGGTGGAAAAGTTGACAAGGCTTGGCGCACCACTATCTTGAGCAGAACTGGGGTCAAAGCGTGGGTGTGCCCCAAAAGCTTCTCCTTCTGATAAAACACCATTGAAGTGTTCTTTGCCCAAAGTTTCTAAAGTGTAGGGATCGAGACGATAGGGGTCTGCTGCTTCCCAAAGTGCAAGCAGTTTACCACCCCAGTAAATCACATTAGTATTGGCAATATTTTTCAGCTTAAAGTCGAAGGCATTAGCCAGCAAACCACCAGGTTTTTGTGTACCAAAGACTCCACGATAGAGAATTTTCCCGGCTTTTTGTTCCTCCAAATAAGCAGCGGTGCGGACGAAACGGTTGCGGAAGTGCGCACGACCATTGGAGAAGGTGATACGGCTAATCATGCCATCTCCATCAAATGGGTGATGAATTCTTTGCCCATTTACATCTAACAAACCAGGACCATTTCTAAACAGAGTCCCGTGTAGTTCTTGGGGAATTTCTCCTTCTAAATCATCAATCCAATAATCAAACTCCTGTTTTAGGGATTCATATCCTCCCTGCCAATCTTCCCGAGTGTAAGATTTATCGGAAACTGTGGAGACACCTTTGTGAAGTTGAAAACTCTGCATATGTGTATGTGTTGACTTTGCTGTATTGGTCACAGGCAGTTATGACAGCACTGGAAAACCCATCGTGTAACAACGAATGTTAAATCATCCCGTTGCCTCATCTGTTTCTTTTCTTGCTATTCAACTGGTTCAGACTCTGGTCGTCGCACCGTCAACTTAGACATGAATTGAGGTAAAAATGATTGTTCCCTACTCTTTGTTGAAGTTGGTTGCAACGTTGCTGTTGTTGGTGCCTCGGTTTGGGAGTCAGCAGCAGGTAGCCAGTTAATGAATAGCAACGGTAGCAACGTGCTGAGGTTAGTGATGATGACCAACAACCATAGGGAATCAAAGTTAGTTGCGGTGATGCCTAACCAATACATCAATCCTGCCCCCAATTGGTGGGACAACAGTCCAGCCAAATTTGTGACGGACATCAACAGGGCAAATAATGTGGCTTCTATTCCTTTTGGACAAAGCCTCGCCGCTAATACCAACACGGGCATATAAGCAATTTGCCCCATCACGGTCAGAATCACACTATCACCTAAACTGAACCAGTGGTCATCTATACCTAAAGCACGATTAGCATGAGTGACTAACAGCAGCATGGTCATTCCCAGTGCTGATGAGAGTAGGATACTCCAACCAAAAATGACGCGAAAGGGAACCGTTTTAAGAAAGCGTTGAAAAATCCAAATACCAACGAGGGCAGCAACGCTTGTCACCAAACTCACTCGTCCCAGAAATTCGGGTTGAAAGTGCAGTTCATTGGTTGTGAAGAAGAAAAAAGCGGATTCAGCTGTTGGTGTGGCTTGCCAAAGGAAGAGAAATACTGTTGGCAACCAAATTGCTTTTTGAGTAATGGCTGCGCGTAGTTGTTGTAGCTGATGCCTAACTGACTGGAAATTTGAATGATCATCCTCGCTGGTGTTTTTGCTCACGGGCGATTCAGCAATCAAACACGCCACTGCTGACACCAGCAGCGGAAATAAGGCGGTAATCCAAAAGACAGTCCTGGTAGTGAAATGCTCTAGGAGCATACCGCTGAAATAGGCTGTCATCAACCCTCCTAAGGCTGTAGTACCCCAGGCTAGCGATTGGAGAGAACCAGCTTCCGCTTGTGACTCGGTTCTTGCCCTTTCGACAACTAGTGAGTCAACAATCACATCACTAACGGCGACGGAGAGGGAACCAAGCGCGATCGCCAGTGTAGCGCCGATGGGTGTGTGAACTATTGTTGCAAGACTCACCCAAGAAATCACTCCCAGTATCCCAGATAAAACTAGGTATGGACGCCGTCGATAGCCGAATATGGGCAAGCCATCGGAGATAAAACCATACACTGGCTTGATTATCCAAGGTAGGACGACAATGCCTAGTAACACTGAAACTTGAGCCGGGTTTAACCCCAGTTCATCTTTCAGGAAAAAGCTCACGGCAAGACGCGCTAATTTTAAAATGCCTTGAACAAAATAAACGGTAAGAATCGCGATTAGCTCGCTTGTGGGTTCGTTACCGAAAAAAATCTTTTCTTTTACTGAGTCTTTGACCTTGGACAAGCCAGAGGAGGAAACCAGCATTGATAAACTATTTTTAAGATTTATCTACTTTTACATATCATAGCTATTTTCTCACAGTCAGGGTGTGGCTTCGGCGAGCCACAATTCTCTCAACTCTCTTGAGCCAAGGCTATGACCGCATTCTGCCCTCCAAATCCAAAGCTAAAACACAGCACGCGCTGAATTTTACTTTGACGCGCCCCCCTCACCAAATCCAAATCAAATTCTGGGTGACTTAGCCCAACACAAGGTGGTAGTATTTGCTGCTTCATTGCCATCAGTGAAAAAGCGACGCCCAAGGCTCCTGATGCACCTAGTGTATGACCTGTAGCCCCTTTTGTAGAACTCACTGCCACGCTTTTCGGAAATAAACGCTGTATTAATATACTCTCAATGCGGTCATTAAGGAGAGTGGCTGTACCGTGAGCATGAATGTAATCAATATCATTTGGACTCAGGTGGCTGCGCTCAAGACATTGTTTCACTGCGGCGATCGCACTCCTGCCTTCTGGTTCTGGAGTATTTGCATGATATGCGTCTGCTGTCAAGCCAAAACCAAGAATTTGACCATAAACTTTTGCCTGACGCTGGTGTGCCAACTCGGCTGATTCTAAGACAAATAACGCGCCTCCTTCGCCCAACACCAAGCCTTCCCGGTATAAATCAAACGGGTATGCTCCGGTTTTCGCCAAGGCTCCCATTTGTTCAAACCCAGTTATAGTCAGGGGTGTAATCGGTGCTTCCACTGCACCAGCAATCACCCTTTGACATTGCCCACTTTGGATGAGTAAAGCTGCTTGTGCGATCGCCCAAATTCCGGTAGCACAAGCCGCCATCGGTGCCAAAACCATCCCGCAAGCACCTATTTGCCGTGCTGCTGCAATGGCATTCATATGAGGCAAGGTTTCTAACCAATCCTCTAAAGAAGATGAGGGGGAGCAGGGGAGCTGTTGAGCAGGGGAGAATTGAAATCTAGATTCTGTGCCCTTGTGCCCCTGTGCCTCTGTGTCCCACCGCATCTGCCGCGCCATCTGCTCCCACAATCCCTGATAGCTGCGACTCGAACCAATCACAACTCCACAATCTGGCAAAGGTGGAAACAATCCTGCATCTTTCAAAGCAAATGTAACAACCGACTGAGTCAGCACTCTCATGTGTGCTGGTTGTTTCGCAATCATTCCTAAAGGACGCGGTTCGAGTTCTGAAAATGGTTGATGCCATCTTATTCCAGATTGACCTGCTATTAACTGTTGCCAGCTGTCCTCTAGGTTTTTGCCTAAAGCGGAAACTAGACCAATACCAGTGACAACAACTGCGACCAATTTCGTGGTTTACGGAGTAGGTGATTTGGGAAAAATAACAAAAAGCAGGATGAGAAGGTAATGGCAATCATTTCTCCCCCTGCTTCCCAAGCGCTTCTCCTGCTTCCTCATCCCCTCATTTGTACTTGCTACTATCCGGCGTTTTTCAGATTTTCTGCGCCTTGGGTGACTTTAGCAGAATCAATGCGATCGCCCTGCTGAATCTTGTTCACCACGTCGAATCCGTTAGTAACATTGCCAAAAACAGCATAGCTACCATCGAGGAAACCCAGATCCGCTAAAGCGAAGTAAAACTGCGAGGAAGCAGAGTCAGGCATTTGCGATCGCGCCATTGCGACTGCACCCTGCTTGTGCTGCAATACAGGTGGCTGAGTAATACCAGCCGCTTCTAATGTTTTGCTGTAAATTGGTTCCTTTGCGCCTTTCGGCTTAATCTCTAAAGGTATATAGCGAGTTTTTCCAGTTTTTGGATCGGTAAAACTTCCTGTTCCCAAGTTATTTGCTGGAACTTTCGGGTCTTTACTTTGGGGATCGCCTCCTTGAACCACAAAAGGTTGGGGTTGGCGCACGACTCTATGAAAAACCAAGCCATCGTATACACCCTTTTGGACTAAATCGACGAAGTTACCAGCGGTCATTGGGGCATTCGTACCGTCTACTTCGATAGTGATGGGTGAACCTTTGACGGTCATAACCACCGTTGCTTTTCCTTCGAGTCGTGGTAAATCTTTCATTCCTGCAATACTCTCGTTTGTATTTTCAGATACAGAGGTCGTCTCTGTGCTTGCCGTGTTAGCTGTATTAGTAGTTGTCTCGGCGGTTGAATTGGTGCTTGCTTCGGTAGCTGTGGATGTTGGGGAAGAATTAGAAGCAACTTGCTGTGTGGAACAGCCCCCCAACATCAAGGCACCGACAATCATGAGAGCTACTACAAATTGGGGAATTTTTAACCGCATTACCAGTTACAGATACAACCACAGTATCTTAGCTTCTAAAGTCCTTCTAGCGGCACACCCAAAAAGCGGCCTAACTCGGCACCTTGAACTTCCAACTCTTGTAACGACAAAGGTTGACCAACCCGTGTTAGGGGAATGTCTCGGCGACCCTTAACGCGTAGGTAAAGTGCGCGACGAGGATTAATACCTTCTCTGGCGTCAACTCGCACACACTGCACATCTTCTATACGGGAGTCAAGCTCAATTCGGCGGTTTTTTCCAGGATAGCCCCAGCGGAAGATTTTGATTGTGCGACTTTCGCGGTCAAACTCGTTGTATCCGCCTCCCACGTCCCATAAAATCGTTAGCCACAGGTATGAAGCTAGGAGTAAGCCACAGGTACCGTAGAACCCCATAACCAAACCTTGTGGAACGAATGCCAGTTGAGTTGGGTCGGAAACTAGGAGTAAATTGATTTTGAGGTAGCTGGAAATACCAGCGAGCAAGAAGCCCGTGGCTCCTATAGAAACGACAGTTGCCCACCAGTAGTTACTGAACCGACGAGAACCGAGAACCTTCTGATGTAAGATGCTTGAACCAGAGCGATCGCCGTTTGGCGACTCACCTGTGTTAATGGTTGTTGATGCCGTCATTGGAACTACCTTGGTGCGTGATATCTTCCCTTTACAAAGTCTGCCATTGCAGCAGATGTATTGCAAGTTTACCGAATTTAAAAAGCGATCAGCTATCCACAAAGACGATCTTGAGTACCGAGTCCCAAGCTATGAATGTAAGAATTCAGAGCACAGAACTTTAATTTTTAAGTTTTCTGAGAAAAGTTATGTCAGATTGTAAAATTTCTGATATTAATCATAAGTAGTGGGTTCAAGCTTTATACCTGATTTTTTCATGAAAATCAGGCACAAAGCACGAGTAATGTGATAAGTTAAGAATCATTAAGTTTCTGCAAGCTGGATTACCAACTCGTGGAAACTATTGCGACACTGATATGAGAATTCCCGACTGAAAAGGCGGTAAGTTCTCATAATACCCAGCAGCCTTAAAGCAGCTGTAAGTGTCATAAAAGAAGTTAATTCCTCAAAAAAGTTGCAATTTTAGTAAAAAAGAGGATTTTAGTCCGATGACCATCGCAGTTGGACGCGCCCCGAGTAGCAGAGGGTGGTTTGACGTTGTAGACGACTGGTTAAAGCGTGACCGTTTCGTGTTCGTAGGTTGGTCAGGGATATTACTATTCCCCTGCGCCTTTCTAGCACTTGGCGGTTGGCTGACCGGTACGACGTTTGTAACGAGCTGGTATACCCACGGGTTAGCCTCATCGTACCTGGAAGGCTGTAACTTCCTAACAGTAGCTGTATCTACACCCGCAGACAGCATGGGACACTCGCTGTTGCTGTTGTGGGGACCAGAAGCACAAGGGGACTTGACCCGTTGGTTCCAATTGGGTGGCTTGTGGCCATTCGTAGCGCTGCATGGAGCCTTTGGTCTGATTGGCTTCATGCTGCGGCAGTTTGAAATCGCGCGACTAGTAGGGATTCGTCCTTACAACGCTATAGCGTTTTCTGCACCAATTGCGGTATTCGTCAGCGTCTTCTTGATGTACCCCTTGGGACAGTCTTCGTGGTTCTTTGCCCCCAGCTTTGGAGTGGCAGCAATCTTCCGCTTCCTGCTTTTCTTGCAAGGGTTCCACAACTGGACACTCAACCCCTTCCACATGATGGGCGTTGCGGGTGTACTTGGTGGAGCGCTGCTGTGTGCCATCCACGGTGCAACAGTAGAAAACACTTTGTTTGAAGACGGCGATGCAGCTAACACCTTCCGCGCCTTCAACCCCACCCAAGCCGAAGAAACCTACTCAATGGTGACGGCAAACCGTTTCTGGTCACAGATATTCGGGATTGCCTTCTCCAACAAGCGCTGGTTGCACTTCTTCATGTTGTTTGTGCCAGTCACAGGCTTGTGGATGAGTGCAGTTGGGATTGTCGGTTTGGCACTCAACCTGCGGGCATATGACTTCGTGTCGCAAGAATTACGTGCGGCAGAAGACCCAGAGTTTGAAACTTTCTATACCAAGAACATTTTGTTGAACGAGGGCATCCGCGCTTGGATGGCTCCTCAAGATCAGCCTCACGAAAAATTTGTATTCCCAGAAGAGGTACTACCGCGTGGTAACGCTCTCTAATAGATCTGTTGTTGCAGGTGGTCGTGATCAGGATTCCACCGGTTTTGCCTGGTGGGCTGGTAACGCTCGTCTGATCAATCTTTCCGGTAAGCTTTTGGGCGCTCACGTTGCCCACTCTGGCTTGATTGTATTTTGGGCTGGAGCGATGACCTTGTTTGAAGTCGCTCACTTCATTCCTGAAAAGCCCATGTACGAGCAGGGTTTAATCCTGCTTCCTCACATAGCAACCCTAGGTTGGGGTGTTGGTCCTGGCGGTGAAGTTATTGACACCTTCCCCTACTTTGTTGTAGGCGTACTCCACCTCATTTCCTCAGCTGTACTAGGTTTTGGCGGTATCTATCACGCTATCCGTGGTCCAGAAACCTTAGAAGAGTACTCTTCTTTCTTTGGTTACGACTGGAAAGACAAGAACAAGATGACCACCATCATCGGCTTCCACCTGATCATTTTGGGATGCGGTGCGCTGCTGTTGGTGCTGAAGGCAATGTTCTTCGGTGGTGTGTATGACACTTGGGCACCTGGCGGTGGTGATGTTCGCGTCATTACCAACCCAACTCTGAACCCAGCTATTATCTTCGGTTACTTGCTGAAGGCTCCCTTCGGTGGCGAAGGTTGGATCATCAGCGTCGATAACATGGAAGATATCATCGGCGGTCACATTTGGGTTGCCTTCATCTGCATTGCAGGCGGTATTTTCCATATCCTGACCAAGCCTTTTGGCTGGGCACGTCGCGCCTTAATCTGGTCTGGTGAGGCATACCTCTCCTACAGCATCGGCGCTGTGTCTCTGATGGCTTTCATTGCCTCGATCTTTGTTTGGTACAACAACACCGCTTACCCGAGCGAATTTTACGGTCCTACCGGTCCTGAAGCATCTCAAGCTCAAGCTCTGACCTTCTTGATCCGTGACCAACGCTTGGGTGCTAACGTCGGTTCTGCTCAAGGTCCCACAGGCTTAGGTAAATACCTGATGCGCTCTCCTTCTGGTGAAATCATCTTCGGTGGTGAAACCATGCGCTTCTGGGATTTCCGTGGTCCTTGGTTGGAGCCTCTGCGCGGACCCAACGGTCTTGACCTGGATAAAATCAAGAACGATATTCAGCCTTGGCAAGCTCGTCGCGCTGCTGAGTACATGACTCACGCTCCTTTGGGTTCTTTGAACTCCGTGGGTGGCGTAGCTACGGAGATCAACTCCTTCAACTACGTATCTCCTCGTGCTTGGTTGGCATGTTTCCACTTTGTCGTGGGTTTCTTCTTCCTGATTGGTCACCTGTGGCACGCTGGTCGCGCCCGTGCTGCTGCTGGTGGTTTCGAGAAAGGTATTAACCGCGAAACTGAGCCAGTGTTGTTCATGAAGGAACTCGACTAATAGATTTCTTTCATCACTGACAATCAAATAACTCAAAGCTCCTGTGTCAAAGCGGGAGCTTTTTCTTAGCGATGAAGAATCAAATATAAATTAATAAAAACCTTTTATCATTTGCAATATTTATACTCCATACTAATGTCATAACTTATGAGTTTACAATGACTGCTACTTAATTTTATAGGGGTGTGTATTATGGAAGATTATTTTCCAGATACCTTGCGATGGACAAACGAAGCCCAAGCAAAGTTGAAGAGTATTCCCTTCTTTGCCCGCGCCCAAGCCAAAGCACGAATTGAACAGTTGGCGAGGCAAGCAGAGCAAGAGATTGTGACAGCTGAGTTGGTTGAGCAGGCTAGGGTTGAGTTTGGGCAGTAGATTTGATTTTTAGGATTGCGTATTTTTTCTACCCACGATTGTCGCAGGTCGTTTGTGCTCCCGTCATGGCTCTCGCTCCGTATGCCTGTGTCCCATTAAAGGATACGCGCCCCATGCCGTTAGCTGGTTATCGTAACGGCTTCAATGTCATCACTCGTTGCCGCCTCACAAACAACCACAATAAAAAAACCCGCTCGTAGCGGGCATAACACACACAAAGGGTTTAGCTGAATGAAACATGAACACAAAGAGCTTTAAATTTTCTTGATACTTACCTCCAGTTATCAGTTATTAAGTAAAGTCCTCGCGCTCGACTACCAAGCACTTCCAACTGCTGCCAATTGACGATTTTTACCAGAGACAGTCACTGCAACAGGAATCGCAGTAGATTGCACAGCAGGCTGATGCTTAACAATATCGTAGACCGCTTCAACAGCAGACTCAATCGAACCTTGCAACCATGCTGGGAAGCGAGAGCAGTGTTCACCAGCAAAAAACAGAGTATTTTGAGCTCTTTGTGCTTTAAGGTAATTAGATTCGCTATCATCCCAGTGAATCGTGCATCCACCAGCACTCCACTTATAATTACCCCAAGCAATAGACGCTTTGTCCACAATCATACCAGGTGTATTTAGTTCAGGGTGAATCTTGCTCACAGTATTTTGCACATAGTCAAAACGTTCAGACTCAGACATCATGCCCATGCGTTGAGCATCATCACCAATGGTGTAGCTCGCCAACATCACGCTACCACGTTCGGGGTTGAACTTCACGCTAGGGTAGTATGTTTGACGCACACCTTCACCACTGAAGGAAGCACCACCTTTGATACCATCTTTTTGCCAGAAGGACTCGCGAGTGTGAAACGCCACCTTTGTACCGGGACAGTAGACAGTGTTGTGAATGGAATCAAGCTTATCATCATCAAAGCCGCTCAACTCTAGTTTACGTAATACACTGAAGGGAATGGTGCATAATACATAGTCACAGTGACGTGTATGTAACTGACCGTTTTCTTTAGTTGTGATTTCAACATGGTCTTTTTGTACGCTCAGGGCGACAACTTCAGAGTTACACTTGATTTCACCTTTAATTGAAGCTGCTAAACGTTGGATGAGTTGATCCATTCCACCTTTAAGTTGCAACAAGTCATGGCTAGTTTCTGTCATGATGTCGCCGAGGAAAATATCCAACCCTTGAGAGCACTTTGCGCGGAAGCTTGGATTTTGACTCAGCAACGAGTTCAAATCAATCGTTTCACCATCTTCGCTGAAGTAAGGATTTAAATCTAAGCGCTCTAACTCATCCATTAAGTGAGATTGTAAGTCGCGTTCAAATTCCGAACGGAGATTACCAGGGGCGATAGTATTGATGATGGTTTTGAGCCAAGCTGCAAAGGCGCGGGTTTTCTCACTGTAGCGAGTGTCAGAAAAAATACCGCCTTCTGTTTGTTGCAGTACACGGGGTGCGTCTTTCATTTTCAGCACTTGTCCGTTGATGTTCATCATTGCGTTGCTTTCCTCGAATACTGTCATGAACTTGCACAGTTTGTCAGAAAGGCCCATTTCACGTACGTAGTGCAGTGTCATTTCGTGTTCGCTGGGGATACGCATTGCTCCGAGTTCTGCGTAAGGTGCATCTGGGGAGTTACCGAAGCGGTGTGTCCATACACGTCCACCGATGCGTAGGCTACCTTCTAGAATTTCTACTGTATGTCCTAGGCGTTCGAGTTCATATGCTGCGACTAAACCTGCGATACCTGCGCCGAGGATTGTAATATGCTTGCCTTTTTGAAAGTTTACCAGTTGGCATTGTTCAAGTAAAATTTTGGTGTCCATTGTTCCAGCTTCCCTTAGTTGTTTGTGTGTTGAGCGGTTTTGATTTCAACCGCTTCTGTTATTACCTAAGGGTGAGTTTGGATTTTTATGCACTCTGGCCATCTTACCTGATTTGCAAATGCGTGAACTACCTACACCTGTCTGAGTACAGAGAAGGTGTAGGCTTCCGGCGCGTTTTTCAACACTGCCAGAACTTCCTTCAAGGTACTATTAGTGGTAGAACTACCCACCACCGGATTCCCTTTACAGCGTTTTATCGTTGGGAACAGTTCCAGCCCAACGCGCTTAATGTTGATTGCCGCGTTAATATCGCGGTCAACATTAAGCGAATGTTCAGCATCCCAATAAGAACGCACATCGCAGTCAGTGAAGACAAGCTCGTCACGATACGCCAGCAGTTGAGATGTGTATGCAGGATTGACTGCAATTACCCTAGCCCCAGCTTTTTCGGCTATGTATCCCAGGGTGATGAAAAACTGTCCAAAAGCAGCGTCATTCCAGGATTTGTTTAAACCCGATTTAGCTGACTGCCCATTTGGTAAAAATTTACCGTCTTCATCTTGTTTTGCTTTATTGCGCTTTGATAACGCTTTTAGGTTTAAGTCCTCGTGGACAAAAACCTTCTTCGCCGTTCGTACCAACGCATGAGCAGTTTTGAACGCGTGGTCTTTCCTTGCTCTGGCAATACGTTGATGTTCTCGTCCCTGGCGCTTGGCAAGTTTACGACGAGCGTTACTGCCTTTGCGCTTTTTCTCCTTACGACGCGAGACTTTAGCCAGTCGCTTCTGTGACTTCCTGAAGGACTTGAGAGAAGGCAATTTAGCCCCCTCTGAAGTTGCCAGATAGTCATCCTCATGCAACACCGCGTCCATCCCTAACGTGTTTTTCCAAACTGGAGTAACATCGTCTGGGTTAAAAGTTGGAACATTGGGGTCTTCAAGGCAAATAGTTGCATACCAGCCATCTGACTTTTTGGTGAGCAACATATTCTTGAGGACGAAACCATCCGGCAGTGGACGGTGTAACCGTATTTTTAGCCAATCTTTTAGTTTTGAGACTGACAAGAACAACCAATCTTTTTCTGTTCTTTCAATGGTTATAGCTTGCCCTTCAATCCTCAAAGTCCGGTAACGCGCTGAATTCTTAAAACGTGGTTTGCCACTACGTTTCGCGTTAGAATCTCCAGCCAGAAACCGCTTAAATGCCAAGTCTACGCGCTTTGATACGTCTTGCAACGTTTGAGATGGTACGGAGGTAAAATCCAGTAGCTCACCAGAATGTTGGACAGTAACCAAGTCTTCTTTTAAGATAGGTAGCTGTTTCTTTTGAGAGTAAAAATCTGGGTTTTCTCGTAACTTTGGTAACGAGCAGACTAAAGGGCAAGAATTAACATCAGTACGGTTGTTCTGCCACCAATCAAACCTATCCCCAATCTGCTTATTGTACCAATATTGAGCAATACGCAACCAGTTATTGATTTGTTGTTTTTGATTAGTCTTTGGGTAAGCACGGTACTGGTAGTTAAGCAGCATGGGAATCACCTCCTTGTTAGTTAGCTTGCTTGTTGGCTATACTGTCTAGTATAGATGTCGGAGTTAAATAATGTCAACAAGAAAAGGAAAGAAACCAGTAAAAAATGTACCGCTCCTCCATGAAGAGTTGAAAGGCAGACATTGTGTATGGCTCACACCCAAGTCATGGGACAGACTTCAAAAGAAAGCCACAAATGACGGTATTAGTATTAGTGAATTGCTTGAGAAGATAGCAACCGAGATAAAATTTTGATTGTTCTTGATAGCACGATATTTGGGGATGCCTCAGCCATTCCGCTTCCGCGCTTACCTGTGGTCAACATAGGGCGCGGATGTCTTCCTTATCCCCCACCAGAGCAATCCCGACGCTAAACGGACTACCGTTATAGCGCGGGGTTTACGGCGAACAAGCTAAAAGAGCGAAGAGCGAGAAATTTTTATTCCTCACTCTTCACTTCTACTTAATACGCATCCATTGGCAGACAAGAGCAAACAAAATTCCTATCGCCATAGGCGGAGTCAATACGACCTACACTGGGCCAGAATTTGTGTTCGCGAGTCCACGGTGCAGGGTAAGCAGCTTGTTCCCGAGAATAGGGATGATTCCATTCTCCAACAATGAGGCTTTCTGCGGTATGGGGTGCATTCTTCAAGACGTTGTTTTCAGCATCCATTTTGCCTGATTCAATTTCCGCGATTTCTTGACGAATGGCAATCATCGCATCGCAGAAACGATCCAACTCCTCTTTGGATTCGCTTTCTGTGGGTTCTACCATGATTGTACCTGCCACGGGCCAAGAAACTGTTGGCGCATGGAAGCCGTAATCCATTAAGCGCTTGGCAACGTCATCGATTTCGATAGAAGCAGATTTTTTCAGGGAACGCAAATCCAAAATGCACTCATGAGCAACTAAACCATTTTTCCCTTTGTACAAAACGGGATAGTAAGGTTCAAGTTTCTTGGCGATGTAGTTAGCATTAAGAATTGCGACTTTCGTTGCTTCGGTCAAACCATCTGCACCCATCATGGCAATATACATCCAAGAAATCACAAGGATGCTAGCACTTCCCCAAGGCGCAGCAGCGATCGCACCAATGTTTTGTTCACCGCCCATTTGGACAACAGCGTGTCCGGGGAGAAAAGGCACCAAATGGGAAGCGACGCCAATCGGTCCCACACCAGGACCACCGCCACCGTGGGGAATGCAGAAGGTTTTGTGCAGGTTCAAGTGACAAACATCCGCGCCAATATCCCCAGGACGACAAAGCCCCACTTGAGCGTTCATATTCGCCCCATCCATGTAAACTTGTCCACCGTGAGCATGAACAACAGCGCAAATTTCCTGAATTTGCTCCTCGAACACACCATGAGTTGAGGGATATGTCACCATTAAAGCTGCAAGTTCTTTGCTATGCTTTTGAGCCTTAGCCTTGAGGTCATCTAAGTCAACATTACCCTCAGAGTCACAAGCAACACTAACCACCTTCATTCCACACATCACAGCACTTGCAGGGTTTGTCCCGTGTGCAGACTGGGGAATCAAACAGACGTTGCGGTGTGCTTGGGAGCGGCTTTCGTGATACTGTCGAATGACCAATAACCCCGTATATTCACCTTGAGAACCAGCATTCGGTTGCAGCGAAATTCCCGCAAAGCCCGTAATTTCAGCTAACCATTCCTCAAGCTGCTGGAACAGGATTTGATAACCCCGTGTTTGCGACAGTGGTGCAAAAGGATGTATCTTGCCAAACTCAGCCCATGTGACTGGTATCATCTCAGATGTCGCATTCAGTTTCATCGTGCATGAGCCCAAGGGAATCATCGATGTCGTCAGCGACAAATCCTTAGTTTCCAGCTTGTGCAAGTAACGCAACAACTCAGTTTCTGAGTGATAGCGGTTGAAGACGGGGTGGGTGAGGTAGCTGGTGGTGCGTGGCTGGGGGAGGTGGCGAGATGAGGGAGAGGTTAATTCATCGAAAGTAAAGGGTAGTTCGTCGCCAAGAGCGAAAATTTCCAACAGGTCGATTAAGTCTTTTTCTGTAGTGGTTTCGTCTAGGGATATACCTACAGCAGTGGCATTGAAAATGCGTATGTTAATTTTACGCGCTTCGCAAGCTTGTAAAATCTTATCTAAACTGCGTTTTCCTAAATCTACCCGTAGGGTATCAAAGAAATGTTCGGAACCGATGCTGTAACCCAGACGCTTTAATCCTTCCGCCAACATTACAGTCATCTGGTGGATATTCTCGGCAATTCTTTTTAACCCAACAGAGCCGTGATAAACCGCATACATACTTGCCATCACTGCCAGCAACACCTGTGCTGTACAAATATTGCTAGTAGCTTTTTCGCGGCGGATATGCTGTTCGCGGGTTTGCAAGGCAAGACGCAACGCAGGTTTACCCTGCGCATCTTTTGAGACACCTACAATCCGCCCTGGAACCTGCCGCTTATACTCTTCCTTAGTGGCAAAGTAAGCTGCGTGAGGTCCACCGTAGCCTAAGGGAATTCCGAACCGCTGAGTGCTTCCCACGGCAATATCAGCGCCAAATTCGCCAGGGGGTATTAACAAAGTTAGACTTAAGGGATCTGCTGCCACCGTCACCAATGCTCCCTCAGGATGGGCTTTTTCTACAAAAGCGCGGTAGTCGTAGATTGTGCCATCACTAGCCGGGTATTGGAGAATTGCTCCAAAAATAGGCTCAGAAAAATCAAAGGTTTGATGGTCACCGACAATAATGTTAATTCCCAAGGGTATTGCCCGTGTTTGCAACACGTCTATGGTTTGGGGATGACACTCACGAGAGATAAAATAGCTATTTGCTTTATTTTTGCAAACGCCATAACTCATGCTCATTGCTTCTGCTGCTGCTGTGGCTTCATCCAGCAATGAAGCATTAGCAATTTCCAAACCTGTTAAGTCAATAATCATGGTTTGGAAATTCAACAGCGCTTCTAGTCGTCCTTGGGCAATTTCTGGCTGATAGGGAGTGTATGCGGTATACCAACCGGGGTTTTCTAGGATATTGCGCCCAATCACGGGTGGGGTAATACAGCCGTAGTACCCCATACCAATAAACGACCGAAAAACTTGATTTTTTGAGGCTATTTCCTTCAGGTTGGTAAGTGCTGCGTACTCACTTTGTGCTTCTGGCAACTCTAATGCGCGAGACAACCGGATTGTTTGCGGCACTGCTTGGTGAATAAGTTCATCAAGAGGAGGCGAAAAACGGTGAGAGGATTCTCCCGTTTTCTCGCCGTTGGTATAACCCAATACCTCAAGCATTTGCTCGATGTCATTGGGTGACGGTCCAATGTGCCGTTCTCTAAAAGAACTTATTTGAATTTTTTCCCCCAGCATCTGCTGATCGTTTGATTTGGGACGAGGAACATTAAGTACCACAAATTGCTCTCCAGACGCGACTACTTCATATTTTGCAACAAGTATCTTTGACGCGTCGGCTATGTGTGATTAATTTATCTAAATTTTTTGATATTTTTCCGGAGAGGACTGGCGTGGGGAGGAGTTTCTCCCTCATCCCCACGCCAGTCCTCTCAACGGAGGCAACCTCCGCACGGAGCTGGCTCCTCATCTGTTCTACGCTTCTAGTTCGCTGCTATACTCACCCGCAGTTAAAGCATCATCAATATCACCAGGGTCGTTGACGCGTAGTTTCAGCAACCATCCTTCCCCGTAAGGGTCTTCTGCTAATTGTTCAGGTGATTCTATCAAGGCTTCATTGCGTTCTATGACTGTGCCAGTGACTGGGGAGTTAAGGTCTTCCACAGCTTTCACTGATTCAATTGTGCCAAAGCTGTCTCCCTTGGTGAGAGCATCGCCGATTTCTGGGAGTTCCAAAAACACAATGTCACCCAATTGATCTACGGCAAAGGCGGTAATGCCAATGGTGGCAATTTCGCCCTCAAGACGCACGTATTCATGAGTATCCAGGTATCTCAAATCTTCAGGATATTCAAAAGACATACCACTTCCTCTTCCACATCAAAAATTTACACCCCTATAGCGATTAATACCATATTTATTTGAAAGCCCACCAATTCCAAGCAATCAGTCCTGAGTGTAAACTACTTACTACTCAGCACTGTTCGGTCAATTAACCATAGTGGAGATTAAGCCACTTACAACACATTATTCCTCAAAAACCTGAGCGGTTATCAGTTATTGATCCGATTTTTTGAGCGATAAAACGGACGTTTTACCACTACCGCTGGGTAAGGTTTACCACGAATTTCCACTTCTAGCTGCTGACTAACAGTTGCTAGTTCGGTGGGAACGTAGGCTAAGGCAATGGGATAACCAAGCGTTGGTGATAGTGTACCACTGGTCACTTCTCCAACGACTACACCTTGTGATAGTACTTGGTAGGCGTGGCGGGCAATGTTGCGTCCTTGCATTTGCAAACCAACAAGTCGGCGTTGAACCCCACCCGCTTTTTGCCGTTCCAAGATTGACCGACCAATAAAGTCACCTTTAGTGTCAAGATGAACCAGCCAACCTAAACCAGCTTCCATTGGGGTAGTCGTGTCGTCGATATCTTGCCCGTAAAGTGCCATCGCCGCCTCCAACCTTAGGGTGTCTCTCGCACCCAATCCTGCCGGAATAACACCCGCTTTGACTAGACTTCGCCATAATTCTAGCCCGACATCTGGATCTACCATCACCTCAAAGCCATCTTCCCCAGTGTAACCTGTGCGGGCAATGAATCCTGGTTTACCCAGTACTGTCGCCTCCAAGTGTCCAAATGCTTTGACTGGAGTTAAGTCTTCTTGCACAAAGGACTGAAGGATGCTACTAGCTTTTGGTCCTTGCACGGCAATTAACACTTTTTCTGGTGAAATGTCTTGGAATTTCACCTCATTCTGGTCAAGGTGTTGCAAGAGCCATGCTTTATCCTTACTAGTGGTAGCAGCATTGACAATCATCACTCCCCGTTGTTCACCAGTGCTGTCTTCGCCTTGGTAGTAAAAAATGATGTCGTCGATGATGCCAGCTTGAGGATTTAATAATACAGTGTATTGCGCTGCCCCTTGCTGCAAGCGGCTTAAGTCTGAAGGAACTAAATATTGGAGTTGCGAAATGAGGTTTTTCCCTTGAAGGGTAAATTTGCCCATGTGGGAAATATCAAACATTCCTGCTGCATTTCTGACAGCTTCGTGTTCCTGAAGAATGCCAACAAACTGCACCGGCATTTCCCAACCGCCAAAGCTGGTGAGCCGTGCTTTCAGTTCTTGTGCAAGTTCAAATAAAGGCGATCGCGATAAGGAGAAAATGGTTTCTTCTTGATTAGCCACAGGTCTTTTTGTTGTTGTCGTTGGTCAACACTGTATAATTATGTCTTCTAAACCTCACGCAAAGACGCAAAGAAAACAAGGTAATCTAAATATTTTGCAAAGACATAGAGAATTGGTATTATTTCTAAATCGCGATTTTTTCATCAATATTTAGGAATATTCCTTACAACAGCAGCATCTTATCAGTTATCAGGAGCTATCTATGAAAAGGCGTTCTGCCTTACGCGCTTTGCTATTTACTGCGGGGTTTATGATTCCTGCCTGCACCCAAAAGCAGAATTCTATTCAAAACCAGGTATCAACTCGTCAAACCCAAGCAACTGCTACTAAGAACTCGGGAGCAGTAGAACTCACTTTGGTTAGTTATGGAGTGGCTAAAGCGCTTTACTCCAAAATGATTCCGGCATTTCAGCAGGAGTGGAAAGCAAAAACAGGTCAAGATGTCAAGTTCAAAGAATCCTATGGTGGGTCTGGAGCGCAAACTAGAGCAATTTTGGGTGGTTTGCAAGCTGATATTCTGGCTCAGAATCTCCAAAGCAATTTAGACCCTTTGGTAGAAAAAGGGTTTGTCAGCAAAGATTGGAGCCAAAGGTTACCCAATCAAGCTTCCCCCGCCAGTTCGGTCATGGTTATCGTCACAAGACCTGGAAATCCCAAGCAAATTCAGAACTGGAACGACCTCGCTCGTGATGGTGTGTCAGTTGTGGCAATCAATCCTCAAACCGGTGGTAACGCTCGATGGGGTATATTAGCAGGATACGGTTCTATTCTCAAGTCTCAAGGAGAACAGGCGGCACAAGATTATCTCAAAGGCTTCGTCAAAAACATTAAGACCTTGGTCAGCAATGGGCGAGAGGCAACAGATACATTTGTGAAAAATAAAATTGGTGATGCACTCGTCACATTTGAGAACGAAATTATCTTTGCCAATAACGTCATTCCTGAGGATTATCCTTACATTGTGCCAGCAAGTAATATCCAGGTCGATTTTCCAGTCACGGTTGTTGACAAGATAGTAGACAAACGGGGAACCCGCGAAGTGGCAGAAGCGTTTACCAAGTTTTTGTTTTCACCTAAAGGACAAGAAATCTATGCTCAGCTAGGCTACCGTCCAATAGATGAAAAGGCATACCAGCAACAAGCTAAGCTTTACAAGCCTGTGAAAACCCTCTATAAAATAGCCGATTTTGGTGGCTGGAAACCCGTAGACCAGAAGCTTTTTGCAGATGGAGCATTATTCGATTCTGCTCAAGCAGCAGCCAGAACCCAATAACCTCAATGTTAGCTACCTCTGATACCCTCTCTACTCAACGCTTTCATCGGTCACTTTTGCAGGGTTTAGCCCTGACTTACATTAGCTTTATCGTTCTGCTGCCTTTAAGCGTTATCTTCTTAGAAACCTCTAAACGCTCTTGGCAAGAATTATGGCAGGTGATCACTGCTCCTGTTGCTGTGGAAGCGTATAAGCTTTCCTTTGGTGCTGCTTTGTTGGCTGCCCTAATTAACAGTGTCTTTGGGGTTATCCTTGCCTGGATATTAGTACGTTATGAGTTTCCAGGCAGACGGCTAGCAGACGGTTTGGTGGATTTGCCCTTTGCCATGCCTTCGGTGGTTGCTGGAATTGCTTTGGTGTCTCTGTACGGTTCTGGTGGAGTCCTTGGACAGTACCTTGATCCCGGAACATTCTTAGGAAATAGTTTGCGAGGGCTGGGTATCGAGCAAGTGAACTTGACCTCATCTGTGGTAGGAGTTGTTTTTGCGAAAGTCTTCGTGACGCTTCCTTTTGTCGTGAGAACGGTGCAGCCCGTTCTTATGGAAATTGAGCCAGAGGTAGAGGAAGCAGCACACATCCTGGGAGCAAATGCTTGGCAAACGTTTTGGCGAGTCATTTTTCCGCAATTACTGCCTGCGATCTTGACAGGGTTTACGCTGGCTTTTGCGCGTGCTGTTGGGGAGTACGGCGTAGTTTTGATAATTTCGGGCAATATTCCTTATGAAACGATGATTAGCTCTATCTACATTTACCGTCGGTTGGAGCAATATGACTATAGCGGTGCAACGGCGGTGGCGATCGTGCTGTTGATGTTTTCTCTAGTCATTTTGATTAGTACCAATCTATTGCAATGGTGGAGTCGGCGGTATGAGAATTAGCTCAAAAGCCCAGCTACAATCCTTGCCTTGGGGACGCTATCTGTTGATTGCTCTAGGTCTGTCTTTCCTAGTCATCGTCGTTGTTCTTCCTTTAGTGACTATTTTTTATCAAGCGTTTGCCAATGGTATTGCGGCTTACTGGACAGGAATCATGGCACCAGAAGCTCGTCATGCCATCTTTTTAACAGTGGCGATCGCCTTAGTCGCGGTTCCCATGAATACTGGGTTTGGAATTTTAATTGCCTGGATTCTGGCGCGATACTCGTTTCCCGGTAAGATTTTACTGTTAGGAATTATAGATTTACCATTAGCCATTTCACCCACCGTTGTGGGTTTAATGTTCATCCTTCTCTATAGTCAGACTGTTGGTCTGTTTGGTTCTTGGTTGGAAGCAGCCAACATCAAAATCATCTTCGCTTTGCCAGGAATGATTTTTACAACTTTATTTGTTACACTCCCGTTTGTGATCCGAGAGGTGCTACCTACGCTACAAAGCATGGAAATAGCACAAGAAGAAGCAGCTCAAACACTAGGAGCAAATTCTTGGCAGACTTTTTGGCGCGTGACTTTTCCTTCGATTCGCTGGGCGTTACTTTACGGTGTGATACTTTGTACATCTAGAGCAATTGGGGAGTTTGGAGCCGTCTCGGTGGTTTCAGGCAAACTGATTGGAGAAACAAACACGCTGACATTGCACATCGAACGAGTCTATAGCGAATACGATACGATCGCTGCTTTTGCCTGTGCGTCGCTTCTCGCTTTGTTAGCATTGCTAACCCTGATTGGACAGGAGTTACTGCGTACAGCAGACAAACCCCGAAATTTTGCATTATCACAAGTTTTCAAGAGGAATTAGGCGATCGCGTTTACATAACTAGGCTTTGCGGCTAAAATTGTCCTAGTTAAAAAAACAGGGTGGCGATAAATTGACTCATCGACCAAAGCCGTCGTTGTGAATTGAGTCATGTTGTGTTTGCGGCGAAAGTCTAACAAATCTTTGGGTCTCTACCACAAAAGCCCGTTCCCAACAACTGGTAAAAAAGAATTTGTTTTTACTATTCCGTAACCTGCAAAGCACATCCTTGAGGAATTGCATGAATACTAATGAATCAAATGCTAAGAGAAGCATAATCTGCAGCTCGTGTAGCTATGATGCAAATCCTATTGGGGCTAAGTACTGTCAAAAGTGCGGTCAGCCCCTTGTGATTTCTTCTGTAGCTATTAAAGAGAGAATGACTAGGTCTACACTGTTTGTGAGTGGGATTAGTTTATCAGCCATACTCTTGCTGCTTGTCGGTGTGGGAGGCTACTTTTTCTGGCAGCAAGCCCAATCGTCACAAAATGTCAGCAATCAGAACATTTCTTCCAACAATTCATCTTCCAACAATTCAGACATCCGATCTTACACTTCCATGAAGGAAGTCCCGAACGTGCCAGAAGGTACATTCAACTTTGGTGGCTCCCTCATTTTTGCATCTCTAGTTACTCAAGGCACACATAAGGCTATCAACCAGGCTCACCCGAATTTTATCCTACGCTATACCGATCCAATTGACAATCAACCTGGTACTGGTAAAGGAATTGAAATGGTGCTCAACGGTCAACTTAGCTTTGCCCTATCCGGTCGTCCCCTTGAGGATGCTGAGTATAAACAGGCAACTGAGCGCGGTTTTAAATTGGATAAGGTCGCCGTTGCTATCGATGGGCTTGGCTCCTATACCCATCCAGATATTTCCATCCCTGGTCTTTCCGTAGCTCAACTCCAGGACATTTACACGGGCAAAATCACCAACTGGAAAGAGGTCGGGGGACCAAACTTGCCGATTGTCCCTTTCAGTATAAATACCAAGACGACCGCTTTACTGAAAACGCTTCTTGGTTCAAAAGTTGGAAGTGTTAGCCCTAAGGTACGCTCCAGCCGAGATTACACTGTACTTGTTCGTGATGTAGCCTCTACCCCAGGAGCCATCGGTATCGGCGCTGCGATGCTAGTTGCCACTCAGCAGACAGTTCGCCCTGTAGCCTTGGCTCCTGGTGACAGCAAGCAGTATGTCCCAGTTGTCACTGATGGTCAACTGAATATAAAAGCCTTCCAGAATACTACTTACCCCATAACCAGGTACTTGTATGTCATAATTCGCCGGGACGGTAGAGCAGATGAACAAGCTGGAGTCGCCTATGGTAATCTATTGCTGTCTAAAGAAGGTCAACAATTTGTCCAAAAGGCGGGCTTAGTACCAATACGTTGAGAAAATGACTCAGGAAAACTACATATCAAACGAAAACCTTGATTTATTGCTAGGAGAGTATGCTCATCCCCAAGGATATCTGGAGTATGTCAACACTTTACCGTTTCTGGGTCGTCTACACTGTTCCACTCGACAAATTGAGGCTGGAAGTTGGCAGGAAATTCTACTTGACTACGAAGTCGGTGCTTCTGGGATTGCAGACGGTGCTTGGATTAAGGTAACGTTCAAGTTTTACTCAGACTGGGGACTGTTTCAGACGGAAGACCCCAAGGCGGCTAACTATCTTTCAGCAGAATACCAAGCTCGCCCTCCTCTTCCTGGTGAGAGCCCTGCAACAGTGCAGTCACTCAAGGTTCGGTTTGACCAGAAGGGGCATGAACGTCCTTATCAGAAGGCGATTATTGTAGATATTGTCGATGGTTACATCAAACCAGGCGACCATATTTTAATTCGGTTGGGCGATCGCCGTGCTGGAGGACCAGGAACAAGGGTGCAAACTTTTGTTGAGCAAGGCTTCCGCTTCCGTGCTTATATTGACCCGGTTGGCACGTCTCGCTTTGCCGACATTCCCGGCGATGTTGTGATTGATATTGTGCCAGGACCACCTGCCAAACTTGCAATTGTCACTCCGCGACTGGTCAAAACAGGTGTTTCGTTGCCTGTAATAATACGGTCAGAAGATGTTTGGGGAAATACTTGTTGGGGGTTGGGAGGACAACTGCTGTTGACAGGTCATAGTTCCTCTAGAACTCTACAAGAGCAGTTGCTGGATTTGCCAGAGCAAGGTTGGACTGTGGCAAAAACCACCCTGACTCTGGATGCAGATGAAGAAACAATACTCCAGGCGACTTTGGTAGGAACTGATTTACAAAGCGCTCCCACTCCTATCACAGCAGATAGCAACCTAGCTTATCCTCGTGCGTTTTTTGCCGACCTCCACGTTCACTCCAACAACACAGTAGGAACAAATAGTACGGAGTATAATTTCGCCTACGGTCGAGATGTGGCGGGGTTGGATGTTTTGGGTTATACGGCGAATGATTTTAATATTACTGAGGAGCGGTGGAAGCAAGATGTGAAACTGTGTCGGGAGGTGACGCAAGAAGGCGAGTTTCTTTGTTATCCTGGTACAGAGTGGTGTGGGAATTCAGCGGCGGGGGGCGATCGCAATGTCGTTTTCTTAGGCGACGAAGTCTTATTCCCCTACGACAGCCAAGGAAAGCTCGTTCGTTCCTTCGAGTGGAACGAAGACATGAAAGGCAAACAACTGCTTCCTGGAGCTTGGCCTGTAGATAAACTTTATGCTGCATATATTCACAATCCAGAGCAGCACCTACTCATCCCCCACATCGGCGGACGGCGTGCTATTTTAGACTGGCATCACCCCAAACTCGAACGTCTAATAGAAATTGGTTCTGCTTGGGGACACTTCCCTTGGTTTTATCAGGATGCCATTAGTCGAGGATATAAAGTTGGGGTGTCAGCGAACGGCGATGAACATCGCGGACGCTGTGGCGGTGGCGTTCCTGGGACAGCGGTTTTTGGGGTCAATGGTGGAGTAACGGGGATTATTTCCCCCTCGCTGACAAAGTTAGATATTAATCATGCCCTGCGTTCTCGTCATACCTGGGCAACAACAGGCGATCGCCTGGTTGCTTTGCTTTGGTCAGGATCGCACATTCAAGGTGATGAATTGACTGCATCCGGTGCAGTGACCATTCATTATCGATTGTTAGGCACAAGCGGCTGGGACGAAATTGCCGCATATACCCACAATGGGTTACTCTGGCATCGCAACCTCCAGTCGGAAGCAGATTTCGCTCCAAATAAAATTCGCCTGCGCTGGGGTGGCTCACGAATTAAAGACCGCTATCGTTGGGCTGAGTGGCGTGGAACGTTGGAATTTTCCAATACTTTAGTTCAGAGCTATCAGCCTCATGGTTTGGAACATCCAGAAGAGTATGTTAGACGAGATGGACCGCTGAAACTAGAGTTTAGCTCAGATACCTACGGAGACTCTGATGCAATTGAAATGGAACTTTCTGATTTACTCCACGCTCACTTCCAGCTGCATATTCAAATCGGTAGTTACATTAAGGTAGGAAGCCCAGTACGGCGAAATCCTTACATCCATTGCCCGGAATTTAGCTGGGAATTTTCCGGCAAAGACCTGATCAACAAAGGAATTTTGCGGCAAGAATTGGGAGGAGCAGAGCTTTTCATTGCGGTAGAACGCTTAAGTGCAACTCCTATGCCAAGAGATGTTAGTGGTAGCTTTATACTAGAACCTCAGTCCAGTCCCCACGGTTTTCTGCCAATCTATATTTCAGGTCGTCAGGTTGATGATTCTAAGGTCTGGACTAGTCCTGTGTTTATCACGTTTGAAGATTAATTTGGGATACTCGCCGAGAAACCCGCTTTCTTAATAAGGTTTAATAATGAATGATGGCAATGTTGAGATTTATTAAGTGGGCATTATGAGGTATCGGCAAGTCCTAGCTGGGTTGGTCTTAGCTATAGTTCTTTTCTTGTTTCCCCTATCAGCAGAAGCAGCAAGTTCTTCCAGTATCAGCCGTTCTGCAGGCAATGCACTCAAAGGTCAGGATTTCTCTGGTCAAAGCTTAATTGGGGAAGAGTATAGTAATCTCAATCTGGAAGATACTAACTTTAGCGATGCTGATTTGCGTGGAGGCGTTTTTAACGGTTCGCTATTGCAGGGAGTCAATTTGCATGGTGTAGATTTTAGTGATGGTATAGCCTACCTGGTCGTCTTCAAAGGCGCTGATTTAAGCGATGCAATTTTTACAAACGCAATGATGTTGCGTTCCATTTTTGATAATGTTGATATCACAGGTGCTGATTTTAGCAATGCAGTTTTAGATCGTCTGCAAGTGAAAAAACTTTGTGCTGAGGCAAGTGGGGTGAATTCTAAAACTGGTGTTTCCACACGCGAGTCTTTAGGATGTAAATAAAGATACCAGATATTTGGTGAGAGAAAGTTTCTGGCGATCGCCTTATTTATAGCGGTTCTCAGTTGTATGCACCACAAGATAGGGGCACATCTGCCCCTACAAGCTCAATTGAAAACGGCTATATTTGCCTTATTTGCCGCTTATCCAGATTTATCTTTGCTCGAATGGGAAAACTTCATGCTGCTATGTTGCGCCTCCATTTAAGAGGATTTCTGTCGCTCTTTCAGCAGGAAGCGGTCGATAAAACAGGAAACCTTGTACATTTTCGCAGTTGATAGATTTTAAGAACTCCAGTTCTTCTTCCTTTTCCACCCCTTCAGCGGTGAGTTTCAACCCTAAGCTATTCCCCAAAGCAACGATCGCCTTGACAATGTGAGCGACTTTGGAATCTTTTGTTAAATTTTGGATAAACGACCGATCAATTTTTAAAATATGGAGTGGCAATAGTTGCAGGCGTGACAGGGAAGAATAACCCGTACCAAAGTCGTCAATCGAGAGGTAAACGCCCATAGACTCTAGCTTTTGCAACACATTTGTAGTAAAATCTAAATCTTCAATAGCGGTGGTTTCAGTAATTTCTAACTCTAAAAAGTGCGGATCTAGCCCCGTCTGTTTCAAAATCATTGCCACTGTCTCCACCAGTTTCGGTTGGCGGAACTGCTTGGGAGAAAGATTGACAGCCATTGTCATAGGAGCAAATCCCGCCTCCTGCCAGGCTTTATTTTGTTCGCAGGCTATTCGCAGAACCCACTCGCCCATGGGGATAATTAATCCACTTTCCTCGGCAAGGGGAATGAAAACATTGGGAGCTACCAATCCCATCTCAGGGTGCTGCCAACGCAATAGAGCTTCCATACCAGTAATTTTTCCCGTTGCAATGTTAACCCGAGGTTGGTAGTACACGACTAATTCTTCCCGCTCCAAGACATAGCGTAAGCTCTTCTCTAAAATCAGCTGATTGGGAGTTTTGGTACTTATAGAAGCGGTGTAGAACTGATAGTTATTCCTTCCAGCATCTTTGGCTTGATACAAAGCAGCATCCGCATGTTTGATTAAAGTTTCGGCATCAGGACTATCGTCATTGAACAGAGCAATGCCAAGGCTGGCAGTTACGTAAAGTTCGTGTCCTTCAAGATTGAAGGCATCCTCAAATGCTTGCAGGATTCTTTGGGCTACAGGCACGACTTCTTCAACTTGATGAATGCGAGGTAGTAAGATTATAAATTCATCTCCTCCCCAACGGGCAACTGTGTCCCCTGTTCTGAGGGCATCTCTCAATCTTTTCGCAACGCTTCTTAATAATTGATCTCCCAACGTGTGCCCAAGAGAGTCATTGATGATCTTGAACCGATCCAAGTCGAGAAATATCACGGCTAAACTTTCCTCATTCCGATCTGCATTGGCTAAAGCAACGCAAAGGATCTCGCCAAATAGCAGGCGATTGGGCAACTCAGTCAGCAGGTCATGCAGCGCCTGGTAGCGAATCTTTTGCTCCACCTGCTGACGTTGCTTAGCACCACTAATACTGGCTGCCATTGTTAAGAGAGTTGATTCTTCGTGTCTTGACCATTGACGCTCAGAGGAACAGTCAGTCAAACCAAGATAACCCCAGAATTTCTCATCCAGCCGCAGAGGTACTAAAAGCAGAGATGCAATGCGGCATTGAGTGAGAAGTTCTCGTTCAGCAGTGGGAAATTCTCCGGTCAGTCCGCTGATGGAGTTTCCACTCTCAAGAACTGTGTTCCAGCGAGCGAGTGCGGAAGTCTGCTGAGGCTGGTTTTGCCAGTACTGAAGCGAAGGTTCATAATCGGAACTCGTCCATTCAAACTTTAGGCTCAAAGCCATCTCACCTGTTGCAAGATCAGGATGGTTCTCGAAGAGGTAGACGCGATCCACTTTGACAGCTTCCCCCAGCACAGCAAGCGCTTTATCAATAGCTGTTTCGTAGTTCAATTCTGCCAGCAAATAATTGGTGGCTTCAGCAACTGCTTGCTGCAAGCGATCGCGCTGGCGTAATTGGGCTTCGGCTTGCTTTTGTTCTGTAATGTCTCTAATAATGAAAGTCCTGATTAAATCACTTTCAGCAAGATAGTGAATTGATTGTTCAAAAACTTCTGTGCCAACTTCCACTTCCCGAACAAAAGAATTTTCCTGGTCATTTTGAACTGCAGTGAGGACCCCTGCCAATATGGGATGCTGCTGACGTGCTTCCCTAAGATTGGGAAATTTGCGTGCAGCAGCGGGATTGAGATAAGTGACGCTTCCCTCCAAATCGATCTCAATAATCGGATTGGGGATGAGTTCAGGAAAAGAGGCTAGACGAGTTAAGGCAATTTCACCCGCTCCTTCAAGGGCGGTATTAGGAGGGAAACTTAGGGTTTCAAAAGCATTAGCTGAATTGGTTTGCTCTAATATCAACCTAGATATGTCTTCAGCTTCACAAGATTCAGAAAACGCTTGTTCTGATATGTTAGAAATGATGTAATATGCAACCTGAACTTGATTGTTGCCAAACTCTATGACATCTCCATGCATCAGGTCATGAGAAAAGCATTTTGTACCGTTTACAAATAAGCCATTTGTACTTCTTTTCCCCTTAAAGCTGCCATCAATAATCCGAAAGGCATATTGAACCGTTTCTGGAACAGTCACCCGTAATAGAATTGCGTGTTGCCTAGAAACTGACCGAGAACGTAGAACAATAGCATTCCTCGAATCCCGCCCGAGAGAATAAGTCGCCTCTTGAAGGGGGATAGTTCGCTGTCCTTGAAGGTCTTTTATAACCAACAGGTGGCGTATTTTTTCCCGCTCATTTTTTGGCATCGCTCTTCCTTAAATTCTCATCTGACGAACTCGATTGGCGAACTTTGGTTGGGTCACTTTCCTACACTCTTTTTCTTGGTTAAATACCTAGAATAAAATCAAACACCTGGTATTACACAGGGTACATTTGCGGAATTTTTAAGCTGAGGTGATAAAGAATTCAGAGAAAACGGAAATACATCTAAGAAAGATTACCAGGATTGTAAATTTTTAGGAAAGCGCTTGCGGAAATTACTGAGAAAAAATCATGCAAAAATTATAAAAATATACTTTTTGATTTTTAGTAGTTAGATACAGAAAATGCGAGACTAAAGACTTGCCCTAACTTACGCTCTTAAAAAACTGAGTCAGACCTATGCAAATTGGGGCAAGAATTTTGATGCACTATGGGTCGGGTGTAGAGGGTAGATCACAGATAAAATAAGGAGTTTAGAAGTGACACAATAAAGTATGTATTTTTTCGCTCGTCACACTTCATTCCTCGATTCAATTTCCAATTCTGGGAATTCTCCTCGTCTTATACGATTGACATACTCTTGAGCATCCATTGCGCCCAAATGATTAGGAGCAATGCCACGAAATTCTTTGACATTGTGGCGAGGCATGGGTTTTATCTCGCAATGAATAATTTTCTCTAGGAGATAGGAAGCCAAGCGCAATTGCTCTTCAGGTGCCAGTCTATCTGCTTGCTTCATTAATTCCAGCAGTTCTTCAGGGACAAGTTATTTTGATGGACGTACAACTCGAATTAGTTTACCTCTTAAGGACTCCTGAACTGAAATCGCTGTGTGAATTCTTTCAGCAAACTGGCTTCTATCTGAATCGTCAGTGCAAACAATAATACCAGCATGTTCTGGTTGTAAACGATGTAAGCGTTTGAAGTCCTTTCGATTGAGCGTTAAAACAGCTCGCTCGTTGCTGCTGGCAAAGGCGAGAACTTCATCATCGGGAATCCTTTGATTAGCGAGTCCTGCTTCCTGGACTGTAAGAACATCATGTGCCAATTCGCGCAGGCATTCCACAACTTGAAACGGAAACTGTTCATCAGCATACAGACGAACCATTAGTCTTCTTCATTTTCTTGAATAGCAGTTTCGATTTCTTCTGGGTATACTGTTGCATAAACCCAAGCGTTAATTAAGTCAGTTGCAGATAGGGTAGGATAGTCTTTCAAAAGTTGAGCTTCGCTGATGCCTAACCGACGAGCGTTGACTAACACCCATACAGGGATACGGGTTCCAGCAATACATGCATCGCCGCCACACACACCGGGAGTTTTCTCAATCCCACGCCAAGGGTTGCCTAAGCTCTGGGCAAGTATCTGAATCGCTTGTGCTTTCTCGTTTGGTGTTAAGGCAAGTAGTTCCGGTTCCAACTTTTGAAGCGTCATAGTATTTCCACCGTCGCATGAGAAAAAACTGGATCTATATATTTTAACGGAAGCCAGCTTCGCTCTACCCTCAACAAAATCACTGCGGCAAGATTATCGCATAACTCAGATCTTGCATTTATCCGTATAACCATGGTTCTAGTCAAAAGCAGCGCAATAAGGCTACATTGTTTTTCTTGGCTTTTCTCGGTAAAATAGGAGTTTTAGGGTTCATACTGTGTGTCAAAGTTACATCATTTTTTTTGTACAAGATGTGAGATAAAACACACCCACTAATCTTTCACGAAAAGCGCTTTTCGATTTGGGCGAAACCTTCTTCAACTAGCAGGGTGTACCACACGAATCAACTTACAAAGTAAAGGTTCTTTTGTAGCGTAGACGCGTAGCGGCTTGTCGTTAGACATCGCTTCGTTAATCCGAGTTGCCATTCGACTCCTATCAGTATCATTTGTGCAAACAATAATACCTGCGTATTCGGAATTGGATCTATGTAGCCGGATAAAATCTTGGCGATTTAGGGTGATAACAGCCCGATTATCGCTAACTGCAAATGCTAATACCTCCTCATCCGGTATACCCTGATTAGCGTTGCCAGCTTCCTGTACTGTTAAAACACTGTGTCCCATCGTCCGAAGCAGTTCGCTCACTTTTCTGGAAAACTGTTCATCAGCATATAAACGCGCCATCGGTTAAGCAATCTCATTTGTATGGATAACCGCTTCAAATCAGCAACGCCGCAAGGTATTTACTTTGCTGATGATATTTAACGCGATCGCGACCATAACTGCCTCACCAGCCAAGTCAATGCTGCTGCTGCGATCGCTACACCCAGCGTGTACATCAGTGGAATAGCAGGTTCTATCCAGGCTTTTGGGACTAGGGGAGAATTGCTGAGCATCAACCTAACAGGGTCGTCCTTAGCTTTGCCTAGATCGCGCAGAGATGCAACGAAGGAGCCGACACTCCATCCTACAGCTATAACGGCAACAGTGTCTTGGAAGTTGCGATCGCGTTCGGCTTTATCAACTTCGACACGGTTACGAACGGCGGTCATGGTATTCTCTAACAATCTCATTCCTCGCTCCAGATTTTCCAAGTCTTTGGTAATCTGGTGCTGGTATTTCTCCTCAACTAACTTGGCAAATTCCTCAAGAAAATTCAGTTCAGTTTTAGCCTTCTTTTCAATTTTAGCCTTCTTTTCAATGCGTTCCAAGCGTTTTTTATAATTACTTAAATTGATGTCAATCGTACGACCTTGGAAATCGAGCTTATTGAGTTCAATGGTATAATGGTTCAGAGCATCTTGCACCCCTATTAAAGTTTTACGGAATTTTTCAAATTCTCGATATTTGGACTGATTAGGATTAATGGATTGTCTATCTTCTTCAATTGCAGTAAAGTAATTTTTAATAGTTTGTTTGAGGAAGCGACTCTGACCGTAAGCCCAGAGGATTTTGTGGCGATAGCTAAATAAGCGCATCCAGTCTGCGTAAAACCTAGCTGATTCTCTGGCTGTGGCTTCATCGGGATAGATAATAATGATGACGTGCTGATTCTCTTGGATGTTTTGGATGCTTGTTTGTGATGTCGTTCCTTCTTTCATCACCAAGCGATAACGCGAGAGTTCAAAGATAGTTGCGTCTAAAAACTGCCCTTGTCCTTCAATGTCTTGTTCCCATTTTGAACCGGGCATTAACGCCTTGTAGCAGTCTTTAGCAATATCTTCAGGGGTTTTTGCTTCAGGGTGAGGTAGCCAGCCAGAAACCATCCAAGTTTGCCCAATTGTGGCAGTTTGACCGTTTAATCTTTGCTCAATTTCGGCTTTAAGTTCTTTGAAGCATTTGGCAGGTTGAGCCTCAGTTTGATTGTTAACTGAGCACTGTAGCAGTAACCCATAAGTATCACTGAGACGCACAGGGTAGTAGTAGCCCTCAAAAGGGTCAGATTTGCTGTTACTGCTAAATTTAAAGATGTTTGGCTTGGTTAGGAGTTCGACATATTCGTCTTCAAAATTGGTGTCTTTTTGAAAGAGAACTTCATGAATTTCTTCAGGCAGTTTTTTCAGAAAAAAGTCTCGATTCTTTTGAAATTCGTCTCGCCCCTCGCCTAAAGCATTTCTCAAATCATAAAGAAAGAGGTCAAGGGTGGGATAGATGATATCAGTCATTTATACTTTCGATTTTATATTAATCAATATTGAGGGAAAGATACACCCAATATTGCTCAAAAAGAGGACTAAAAAATAAAGAATAGTCTATTTTGGGCTAAAGGATTGAAGGAATTGTTTGAGTTGTTCGAGACGGCTTAATTTTTTGACAGCCTCCGATGGGTTAGGATTTGCCAGAATATTGATAACGATGTTGTTAATTTCATTGCTCTTATCATAGTCATCGCTGAGTGGAGCAAAGCCTCTTTTTTCTGGCTGTTGATTCCTGGGGATTTCTTGTTCGAGTTCCACTTGAGTGGGCAGTAAATCGAGCCGGATACTGCTATTTAAGGCTTCCAGTTGAGATTTAGCGGCTCGATACAGTTGATTCAAGCTAGGGTTAGCCTGAATAGCTGTTAGTAAGTCTGGCTCGTAATCTTTTTTCCAGTTATCCGGATCGAGTTGCAATTGCTCAGCAGTATTTCGGAAGGTTTCTTGTTCATTTTCATTTAGGGGAGTGTCTAAATCCTTGAGAGCCAGCAACAGAGCAATTAAAGTTGTGTTAATAGATGTAGCCATAATAAAGAAGCATCGACACAATTGTATATTTCTTAAGTCTTAGTATAGAATACGACAAATAATTGCAGCTTTCCAGATATACCTCCAAATGGTACACAGGCATGACAGAACCCAGAAGAGAAGCACTGGTGGTAGGAATTAATCGTTACCCAGTGCTAAGGGATGAAAAAAGACAACCTCAACATCTTAAGAAACCAGCGGTGGATGCAGAAGTCATTGCCCAAACTCTGGAAAAGTTTGGGAATTTTAAAGTGCAACGCTTGCCAGAGATGTACCATGAAGGAGGAAAACGGGGAGTTGATGCTAATCCGGAACCGAGAAATCTGGTGACGGTGAGCGCTTTGGAAGCTGCGATCGCCCGGCTATTTCATCCAGCTAAACATAGCCCCCTCGACACTGCCTTGCTGTTTTTTGCAGGTCATGGTTTACGCAAGGAGCAGGGGGGAGTGACGGAAGGCTTTTTGGCTACCAGCGATGCAAATCCCCAAAACGGGAAGTGGGGTGTTTCCTTGCGGTGGTTGCGCGAACTGTTGCAGAACAGCCCAGTACCGCAACAAATTGTTTGGCTGGATTGCTGCCATAGCGGAGAATTACTCAATTTTGATGAGGTCGATCCGGGGACGGGGAATCTGGGTAAAGCGCGTGACCGATGTTTGATTTCTGCCTGCCGAGACTTCGAGATGAGTATCGAGCAGTTGCAGGGGGAGCATGGCATACTCACAGCTGCACTGCTGCAAAGTCTTAACCCGGAAAGTTACGTTGATGGCTGGGTGACTAACTATAAGTTGGCAGAGTTCATCAATAAGCAGATGTCCGCAGAAAGCCAGCGACCAATTTTTCACAACTCTGGCGGAGCGATTATCCTTACTGATATAACTGGTGGAGTGCAAAGGCAGGTTGACCAAGCCCTGGTCGGGAAGTGTCCTTACAAATCGTTGAATTATTTTACACAAGACGATGCTATTTTGTTCCACGGGCGAACTGTGCTGACTGATGAGTTAATTGATAAAGTTCGCACAGAAAATTTTATCGCTGTTTTGGGGGCATCAGGAAGTGGCAAATCTTCGGTTTTGAGGGCGGGATTGCTTTATCAACTCAAACGTGGACAAAAAATATCAGGAAGCGATCGCTGGAAATACTACGAGCCATTTACCCCTGGTGAGCATCCCTTTGAGAGTCTACAGAATGCAATTGGCGGATCTCTCCTCAATTTGTCGTTAGAAAACGAAGTTGACAGATGGGTGGAGCAATTCAAGCAGTTCATCGCCTCTGTAGAACATGAGCGAGTGGTGCTGGTGGTAGATCAATTTGAAGAATGCTTCACCATGTGCCAAGACAGCAAAGAATAAGGCGAGAGAATGGAGCAGCAAAGGGAAGACAAACGATCCAGGGTTAGTGCTCAAAGGAGCAACATTAACAGAAGCTGAGGCTTACCTGCAAGAATACGGCAACTTGGGACTTTTAGATGGTGTAGCTGAGGAATACATCAAGTTTAGTCAAAAAGTTCGAGAGCGCGAGGAACAAGACAAAGAAAAACAAATAGCGGAATTGAAACAGGCGCTGACTGAATCCAAGCTGCGAGAGCAATCAGCTAGGGTATTGAATTTAATCCCTGTTCAACCCGCAGAGGCTTTGGCGCTGGCTATTGAAACAATGGGGCTGAATTTAGACCAGCTTCCTGAAGAAGCTCTGAGTTCTGTTGAGAATTTGGCAAAACACCCAGGAAAGATTCTCGGTGTTGTTCAGGCAAGCCTCAATGAAGCAATGACAAGAGCCAGGGTACCAAACACCCTGCGCGGCCAGAATGGTGTTACTTCCGTCGCCATTAGCCCGGATGGGCAAATGATTGTCTCTGGCAGTGATGACAAGACGCTGCGGTTGTGGGACATGTCTGGCAAAGAGATTGGGCAACCGTTGCGCGGGCATGAGGATATTGTCACTTCCGTCGCCATTAGCCCGGATGGACAAATGATTATCTCTGGCAGTCGTGACAAGACAGTGCGGTTGTGGGACATTTCCGGCAAAGAGATTGGGCAACCGTTGCACGGGCATGAAGATATTGTCACTTCCATCGCCATTAGCCCGGATGGACAAATGATTGTCTCTGGCAGTCATGACAAGACGCTGCGGTTGTGGGATATGTCTGGCAAAGAGATTGGGCAACCGTTGCGCGGGCATAGGGGTAGTGTCACTTCCGTCGCCATTAGCCCGGATGGGCAAATGATTGTCTCTGGCAGTTTGGACATGACGCTGCGGTTGTGGGATATCTCTGGCAAAGAGATTGGGCAACCGTTGCGCGGGCATGAGCATGATGTCAATTCCGTCGCCATTAGCCCGGATGGGCAAATGATTGTCAGTGGCAGTGATGACAAGACGCTGCGGTTGTGGGACATTTCTGGCAAAGAGATTGGGCAACCATTGCGCGGGCATCAGGAGTGTGTTACTTCGGTCGCCTTTAGCCCGGATGGTCAAATGATTGTCTCTGGCAGTTATGACATGACGCTGCGGTTGTGGGACATTTCTGGCAAAGAGATCAGGCAACCGTTGCGCGGGCATGAGGGTTATGTCAATTGCGTCGCCATTAGCCCGGATGGTCAAATGATTGTCTCTGGCAGTTTGGACAACACGCTGCGGTTGTGGGATATCTCTGGCAAAGAGATTGGGCAACCGTTGCGCGGGCATGAGGGTTATGTCAATTGCGTCGCCTTTAGCCCGGATGGGCAAATGATTGTCTCTGGCAATGACATGACGCTGCGGTTGTGGGACATTTCTGGCAAAGAGATTGGACAACCGTTGCGCGGGCATGAGGAGTGGTGTGTTACTTCCGTCGCCTTTAGCCCGGATGGGCAAATGATTGTCTCTGGCAGTGATGACATGACGCTGCGGTTGTGGGACATTTCTGGCAAAGAGATTGGGCAACCGTTGCGCGGGCATGAGGGTATTGTCAATTGCGTCGCCTTTAGCCCGGATGGGCAAATGATTGTCTCTGGCAATGACATGACGCTGCGGTTGTGGGACATTTCTGGCAAAGAGATTGGACAACCATTGCGCGGGCATAAAGGAGGTTCTCATAAGATACACGGGTCTAGGGATTTTGTCTCATCCATCGCTTTTAGCCCGGATGGGCAAATGATTGTCAGTGGCAGTACTGACAAAACGCTGCGGTTGTGGCGGGGTAGTTGGCAGGCATGGCTCAAAATCTGCTGCAACAGGTTGGCTTACCATCTCATCTCTGAAAATCCAGAAATTGAGATGACTCAAGGAACTTGTGAGATCTGTAAAAAATACGCTTGGAGCAGCACAGACTTGGGCAAAATTTTGATCAGGCAGGGTAATGAGTTAGCAAGACAGGAAAAGGTGCAGGAAGCTGTTGCCAAATTCCAACAAGCCTTAGAATACGACCCCAGCTTAAATTTGAATCCACAAGCCGAAGCGCGACGACTCGCAGCACCCGTTTTACTTCAAAAGGGCAAGGATTTAGCTCAAAAATTGGATATTGATGGTGCGATCGCTCAATTCCAACAAGCCTTAGAATACGACCCTAGTTTAGATTTGAATCCACAAGCCGAAGCGCGACGACTCGCAGCACGCGGTTTGGTTCAAAAGGGCAAGGATTTAGCGTACCAATTGGATATTGATGGTGCGATCGCCAAATTCCAACAAGCCTTAGAATACGACCCCAGTTTAGATTTGAATCCACAAGCCGAAGCGCGACGACTCGCAGCACCCGTTTTAGTTCAAAAGGGCAGGGACTTAGCTCAAAAATTGGATATTGATGGTGCGATCGCTCAATTCCAACAAGCCTTAGAATACGACCCCAGTTTAAATTTCAATCCACAAGCCAAAGCCCGACGACTCGCAGCATCCGTTTTGGGTAGACAAGGCGAGTATTTAGCGAAACAACTGGATATTGATCGTGCGATCGCTCAATTCCAGCAAGCCTTAGAATACGACCCCAGTTTAGATTTCAATCCACAAGCCGAAGCGCGACGACTCGCAGCACCCGCTTTGGTTCAAAAGGGCAAAGAACTCGTAACAGAAGGTAAGGTCGAGGAAGCGATTAAATATTACACACAAGCCCAAAACTTCGATCCAACTTTGGAAATTTCTGCTACCTCTTGGAATAATCTTTGCTGGTTTGGTAGCTTGCATGGATATGCTGGTAACCCTAACATCATAGCTGCAGGTGAAAAAGCTGTCGAATCTGAACCTGAAGATGGAGACTGCCGAGATAGTCGAGGACTCGCCAGGGCGTTGACTGGTAATATTGAAGGAGCGATTGAAGACTTTCAAACATTCATCGCTTGGGCTAACAATCAGGAGAAGAAGTTGCAACGGCAGGGCTGGATTGAAGCCCTCCGCGCTGGAGAGAATCCTTTCACGCCTGAGGAGATTAAGAAGTTACTCAACTAGTATGAAGTAAACTGCACAATTCCTCTTGCTATCTATTTCGACAACCAAAAATGGAGCTAAGCGGATTCGAACCGCTGACCCCCTCAATGCCATTGAGGTGCTCTACCAACTGAGCTATAACCCCGCACTATCGTGCCTTAGAAATTTTAGTTTAAAAATTTACTATTTGTCAATACTGCTAATCGAAGACTGGCTATTTGTTAATTGCTAATGACTGCTATTAACGACTAGCCGATCGCAATTGTCAATTCAAGATAGTTGCAGCAAGTAGCTCATACAATGCCCCATCAGGAAGTAAACCACTAGCATGGCAGCTGCCGCTAAGCCAACCAGCGTACCAGCTAACATTAAGGAAAATTCTTTATTCTCATATGCCTTTTCCATCAGGTGCAGCGACCAGGCTACTAGTGCTACATCAAAGACTAAAATAGGTATCAACATATCTTTTAATATTTCTTAATTCTAGTTAATTTATATTAACATCGTTTTCAAGAACTGTGTTGAAATACTCTAGTTTTGGTCTATCTTTGGTTAGATAAAGATTTGTTACTGGAGATTACATTCTCACCGGAACTTGGCGATCGCGCAGATAAGTTTTAATCTCAGCAACGCTTAATTGTCCGTAATGTAAAAGCGATGCAAGTAATGCTGCTTCTGCTTGACCTTCTGTAAGCGCGGTATAGATGTGTTCGCAATTACCTGCACCACCAGATGCAATCACTGGAATTTGTACGGCTTGAGCAATTGCCCGAGTTAACTCTGTGTCATAACCTGCTTGAGTGCCATCAGCATCCATACTTGTGACTAAGAGTTCTCCTGCGCCACGTTTTTCAACTTCTTGCGCCCAAAATAGGGCATCAATGCCAGTATTTTCTCTTCCACCACGTACATATACATCCCAACCAGGGTTATTGGGGTCTAGTCGTCGTCTGGCATCAATAGCAACGACTATGCATTGGTTGCCAAAGCGATCGCTTGCTCGATTAATAAAATCTGGCTCACGTACCGCCGCAGAATTAATACTAACCTTGTCTGCTCCAGCTCGTAAAAGATTTTTAACATTTTCTAAGGATTGGATGCCACCACCTACAGTCAGGGGAATAAAGACGTGTTCGGCAGTTCGGTACACTACGTCGATAATAATGCCCCGGTCTTCATGAGTGGCTGTAATATCCAGAAACACTAACTCATCTGCACCTGCATCGTTGTAAACCTTTGCCAGTTCTACCGGATCGCCTGCATCCTTCAAGTTAACAAAGTTAACACCTTTGACAACTCGTCCCGCCTTCACATCCAGGCACGGTAAGATTCTTTTAGCTAGCATTCCTTCGTTTTACACTCCTGTTGTGATTACCCGGAATCTAAATTTTAAATTGACAAGAGTATTACAGAAACAAAATTTTCGTACGTGAGTAAGGGGGCAGGGGAAAATAAGGGTGTAGAGGTGTAGGAAAATGGGCGTGTAGGCGCTGAAAAATTTAGCATTGTCAACTCTTAAGAGTCAATTGCACTTTTGTTCGCTTACACCCTGACGCCCCACCCCCAAAAGACTCCTGGTGCAATCGTATACTGATTAACAGCAGCAATTATGGCGATTATCTCCTCGAAAAAACAGCCCCCAGAACCCAACGGACAACCAAAGCAGCGTCGTCCGGTTGCTTCATCCCCTCCAAAAGAAAATCTTTTGCAACCCGAAGCAGCTGTTGATGAAGGTAAGCAAGAAGAAAGTATACGACCGCACCGATTTGCTGACTATATCGGGCAAAAAGATTTAAAGGACGTGCTAGAAATTGCCATCAAAGCCGCGAAGTCTAGGGGTGAGGTGCTGGATCACCTGCTGTTGTATGGTCCTCCGGGATTGGGAAAAACCACAATGGCTATGATATTAGCATCTGAAATGGGCGTAAACTGCAAAATTACCAGTGCCCCAGCTTTAGAACGTCCCAGGGATATTGTCGGGCTACTGGTGAATCTGAAGCCAGGAGATGTTCTGTTTATCGATGAAATCCATCGCCTGTCGCGGATGAGCGAAGAAATTTTATACCCAGCAATGGAAGATTATCGCCTAGATATTACTATTGGTAAAGGTTCCAGCGCTAAGACTCGGAGCATACCTTTATCAAAGTATACCTTGGTTGGGGCAACAACTCGTGTCGGGGCGCTGACATCTCCGTTGCGCGATCGCTTTGGCTTAATTCAAAAACTGAGATTTTATGAAGTCGATGAACTGAGCAAAATTGTTTTACGAAGCGCCCAATTACTGCAAACACCTGTTACAGAAGATGGTGCTACAGAAATTGCCCGTCGGGCGCGGGGAACACCGCGTATTGCTAATAGATTACTCAAGCGCGTCCGTGATTATGCCCAAGTCAAATTATCTGGAGAGATTAACGAGAAGGTCGCAGCAGAAGCATTGCAACTCTTTCAAGTCGATCCGTGCGGTTTAGATTGGACAGATCGCCGGATGTTAAGTGTGATCATTGAAAATTTTAACGGTGGTCCAGTGGGATTGGAAACAATCGCCGCAGCGACAGGTGAAGATACACAAACCATTGAGGAAGTCTATGAACCTTATCTCATGCAGATTGGGTATTTAAGCCGGACAACGCGTGGTAGGGTGGCGACACCCGCAGCTTATAAGCATTTGGGTTTTAAACCGCCAAATGAACAATTATCATTGTTGCCTTAAGCGCATCCCACAGCTTTATGTCATCGGATTTTACGTTAGTAGGCAGTTGTGAAAAATTCCTACTAACCACGAACTACTAACTACTAACCACTAAAATGAGATTAATCGTTATTTTTCTAAGTCTGTTGCTTGTGTTTGGGTGGGGTGAGGCTGTCATGGCACAAACTCAATCTCCCAATTTAACTCAAGAACAGTTACAGCAACGCGATGAGTTAGCGACAAAGGCTTTTGCAGCTACAGATAAAGGTGATTTTACGACAGCTGAACGTTACTGGACGCAGATTATCGAGCAATCCCCGGATAATGCAGCTGCTTTGAGTAACCGGGGAAATTCTAGAGTCAGCCAAAATAAGTTACAAGAAGCACTGGCAGATTATAATAAGGCAGTAGAACTTGCACCGGATGTGACTGACCCTTACTTGAATCGCGGTACGGCGTTGGAGGGTTTGGGAAAATGGCAAGAGGCGATCGCAGATTACAATCATGTTCTAGAACTTGACCCGAAAGATGCAATGGCATATAACAATCGGGGAAATGCCAATGCTGGTTTGAGGAAATGGGAAGAGGCGATCGCAGATTACAAAAAATCCGCTGAAGTTGCCCCGAATTTTGCTTTTGCCCGTGCTAACTATGCTCTGGCTCTGTATGAAACTGGTCAAGTAGACGAAGCAATTCGTGAGATGCGAAATATTCTCCGCAAATATCCTAATTTTGCCGATGTGCGTGCTGCCATCACAGCTGCCTATTGGGTACAGGGAAAACAAGGTGAAGCGGAGAGTAACTGGGTATCCGCAGTCGGACTCGATCAACGCTATAAAGATATTAACTGGGTGGCAAAAGTTCGTCGATGGCCCCCCAGTATGGTAACAGCTTTGGAGAAGTTTTTAACATTGAAGTAAGACGTGAGTTTGACAGAAGGCTTTCGCTTTCAACCTTCTGTCAAAAAGTTTGAGCTATTTTTCATGTATGTTCTTTTGAATAAGTGCATAAGTTCATTTCATTTGCACCTAATCAATAGATAATGGGTTTTCACTTGAAGCATTGCATCGGTATCTGGTGCAGTATTTTCACTTAATTTAATTCACCTTAAGTATCAGCTATGACTCATTTTGGACTGATCTGTCCTGCATCAACTGGTCACCTCAACACTATGCTCCCCTTGGGGAAAGAACTGCAACAGCGTGGTCATCGCGTCACCTTGATCGGGGTACTCGATGCTAAACCCAAGACACTAGCAGCAGGATTGGAATTCCAAGTGATAGGTGAATCTGAGTTTCCCAGTGGGGCGATCGCACAATCTTTGACAAACCTTGGGAAACTCAGCGGAGTTGCAGCAATGAAATATACTATAAATCTGCTCAAGGGGTCAGCGGTTGTCATCCTGCGAGATATACCAAAAGCCATCAAAGAAATTGGTGTGGAAGCACTGTTAATAGACCAGGTATCACCAGGAGGAGCAACTGTTGCAGAATTTCTAGATCTTCCCTTCATAACTGTGTGCTCTGCTGTGGTTCTTAACAGAGAACAGAGTGTTCCCCCTCATTTTACAAACTGGCGCTACAATCCTGCTTGGTGGGCACCCCTCCGCAATCAAGCGGGTTACGAGTTGCTCAAAGCCGTTGCCAAACCAATCACACAGGTGATAGCTCAGTATCGCCAAGAGAGGAATCTCCCCACAACCTCTGGCTCCGTAGATGGCTTTTCTCAACTAGCTCAAATCAGTCAACAACCTGCTGAATTGGAATTTCCCAGGCAGCATTTGCCCAAGTGGTTCCATTTTACAGGACCATTTCATAGTCCTGTTGGTCGGGAAGCTGTTGCTTTTCCGTATGAGAAGTTGACGGGACAACCCTTGATTTATGCCTCAATGGGAACTGTACAAAACCGACTACAGTATATTTTCCGTGATATTGCCCAAGCCTGTGAGGGATTGGATGCTCAGTTGGTGATGTCTCTGGGAGGCGCACTCGAACCAGAAGCGCTGTCCAACCTGCCCGGAAAGCCTTTAATTGTCAAATATGCACCCCAACTGGATTTGCTGCAAAAAGTCAGCCTTATGATTACCCATGCAGGAATGAATACCACCCTAGAATGCTTAAGTAATGGTGTGCCAATGGTTGCCATTCCCATTGCCAATGATCAGCCGGGGGTTGCGGCGCGTATTGCTTGGGCTGGGGCGGGTGAAGTTGTTTCCCTCAAAAAATTGAGTGTTCCTAAGCTGCGAGAGGCTATACAGCGGGTACTAACGCAAGAATCTTACAAGCAGAATGCTCTGAGGTTGCAAGAAGCCATTCGTCGTGCTGGGGGAGTGAGTCGCGCTGCTGATATTGTGGAACGGGCGGTATCTACGGGTAAGCCAGTCTTGGCTCAAACACAGCAATAAGAGATATTTTCACCTTGGCTTACGTAAAACTGAGCTTATAAAAGCTGTTGTTATTTGTTAATTCCTCGTTGTCAGTTGTTCTTACCCATAAGCAAAAAACGACAGAACCATGAAAAAACACGTCATGTTTGTTTCGCTTCCTCTGCTTGGTCATGCTAATCAAATGATTGCGATCGCTCAAGAGTTAGTATGCAGAGGTTACCAAGTCAGCTTTGTTATTGCGGAAGAAGCTAGGCAATGGATAGCTAATACCAACGCTCATTTTATTCCCTGGGAGCCAAGACTGGAAACAACTGATGAAGGGATGGATGACAACAAACAGGATCTTTGGCAAAAGAGTTCTCAGGAACCCAGCATCTGGCGTGGTGAAAAAATTATGTTGAATGGGCTTATTGATTCGTATGTTTCTATGTACAAAACGCTGAAACCTATTTTTCAGCAGTATAGCCCGGATCTTCTAGTTATTGATCGCGCTGTGATTCCAGCGATAGACTTAGCCCAACAGATGAATCTGCCTTACATCATTCAAACTCGATTCTTGGGTAACTTTGTCCCAGCCAATTCTAAGTATCCTCGCTTCGGAACATCTTATTCTGTACATATGAATCTATGGCAGCGCTGCCTGAATTTCTTCAGACCTTATTGGTTGCTGTTGCATTTTTTGCCTGCTATGAGAAAGCTAAACCAGGTTCGTAGCCAATGTACTGACCAGAAAAAATTGAACGATCCTTTTAGTCAACATCCCATGATAGTAGGTACAGCTTTTGGCATTGAAATTCCACGCCCACTACCTCCTTTTGTACACCTGGTTGGACCAATTTTTCCCAAAACAGTTAAGCCTCTGAGTCCTTCTTTAAGCAAATGGTTGGAAGAGGGCAAAGAAAGTCAAGGAGTCGTGTATATCGCTTTTGGCACTCTTGCTACTCTTGAAGCCTGGCAGGCTAAAGCATTAGTAGAAGGGCTTACTGACAATAGATTCCGAGTCCTATGGTCGTTGCCTAAGAACCAACAGCATCTTCTTCCTACGCTACCATCCTCTTTCCGTATCGAAGACTTTGTTCCGCAACAAACAGTCCTTTCTCATGCAGCTGTTCGTGCCTTTGTCAGTCATTGTGGTATGAACAGCATTAACGAGGCTTTGTATTGGGGAAAACCAATTCTAGCGTTACCGTTCTTTGGAGATCAGCACTACAATGCAGCACGAATTGTGGACTTAGGGGTTGCCCTAAAGCTGAACAAACAATCTTTTGATAGTGCTGAGGTTCGCCAAAAAATTAACCACCTATTAAGTAACCCAAGCTATACGGATGCTGCACGTCAGATGGCAGTCATACTAAAAAGTACCGGAGGGCTGGACAAAGCTGCAGATATTGTGGAAACTATGCTCGCTGAAGAAATTAGCCATGGAGTATCGACCACTGTAGGGTAAATTTTGTGCTTAACAGTAGTTTACAATAATTCAGCCGATGCAATGGAAACATCTAAATATACTACCAATAGCGAGACAGATAGGGTGCTCAGCGTATTTGATACTTTCAAAAAAGACGCTGAAAACATCAAAACCTCCTCAGCAAACGAAGCTGAAAGACCCAGCCAGCCAGTTCTGACAATGTCCTCTCTCGGTCAGTTAGGACGATTCGGCAACCAGATTTTTCAATATGCTTTCCTAAGAATATGTGCCCAGAAGAGTGGAGCAACAGTGGAGTGTCCCCCTTGGATTGGTCAAACTCTCTTCGGACATGACGATGCACCTATTTCCAAGCGCTTACCTCCTGCAATTGAGCGCAGGGATAGTGGAAAAAATTTATTCGATATTATTCCAGAATTCATCCCTTACCTGGAAAAAGTAGCAGATGCCAAGAGTAGCCGGGTGGAGGAAGCAAAAGCTCTTGATTGCGGTATAGTAAACGTTGATTTGTGGGGTTTCTTCCAAATACACACGCGGTATTTGCAACCATATAAGGAAGAGTTTAGTTTACTCTTTCAACCTGTAAGTGACTTGAAATCCGCGTTGGAAGCTGGACTAAATCTTCTTCGCTCTAAAGGTAAAACTATCATTGGAATTCACATTCGACGAAGCGATTTCATAACAGTTCCCCTAGCAGGTTTCACGTTAGTCGTTCCCTCAAAATGGTATTGCGAATGGCTCGACGGAATATGGGGGGAATTAGAAGACCCTGTTCTCTTTGTGTGTAGTGACGATATCGACAGCATTCTTCCTGATTTTGAAAAATTTTGCCCTGTGGCGTCCAGAGACTTAAACGTGAAGCTACCAGAAAGGATAAAAGACCTAAACATTGAGTTCTACATTGACTTCTTTATATTGAGCAACTGCGATGTGGTGGGTATTAGCAACAGTATCTTTAGCTTTACGGCTTGTATGTTGAATAAGCGCGGCAAAACGTTTGTGCGTCCACACTGGGATTTCTCGACGAAATTTACAGTCTTTGATCCTTGGAATAGTAAACCGCTTTTGTATTTGGGAGGAGAACGCGCTGAGTTATCTAAGACTTTTGCTGAGGCTCTGTACGTTACCCATATGACCCAAGGTATCTTTGGAGTACTCAAACTTATATTCATTTACTTTCCTAAGAGTCGTATAAAAATGTTGGTACTCCGAACATACCTAGGCTACCAAATTGATGGCATCGTGGGTGTTGTTAAAACCTTGTTGTATACATTCGGTTGGCGCTCTGTATGGAAAACACCAGGGCTTTTCACTCGAAGTAATTTTTAAAAAGAACGTGTCGCAACAACAACACCATTTCATCCATCCTGGGGACATGCATTCTATGTCAAGAAAAAGGCTCTGTCTCGTTAAAAGGTAAGTGTTGGAAACGCGAGCATCATTCTGTATGAAAGCCCGAACTTAATTCTATTTTAAAATCCTTGCCCCAAGAGATAGGGGGATTCGTTTCTACTGCCATATCAAAAGAAAAGGGCAGGTTTAAAACCTGCCCGGATGCTGAACCAGAAAACCTAAAATTCTTTAAACCAGAACCTTCGCTAAAATCGGTCCAACACGAGTGGCGATTTCTGGAACGTAGACCTGCGACACGTAATCAGCAATCATCCTATCTGTGTTGAACAGCGGTGCATTTGTCTTGATTGATGCCTTCATCATCTGCACCCAGCGGTGAGGAGTGCCGTTAGCATCCTGGTCATAGTACAAAGGCACTATTTGCTCTTCCAAGAGCTTATAAAGTGATTCCGAATCTATACTATCTTGTAAATCCTGATCGCTGGTGTGAGCATCCTCACCAATTGCCCAACCATTTATCCCTTGACCATTGGCATCTGTTTTGTATCCTTCGCACCACCAGCCATCTAGCACGCTGCAATTGATGCCACCATTAAAACAAACTTTTTGCCCACTTGTCCCAGATGCCTCTAAGGGGCGACGGGGATTGTTCAACCAGACATCAACACCCTGCACGAGTTTTTGACCAACGTAAATATCGTAGTCTTCAATAAATGCGACTCGATGCTGAATTGCTGAATGTTGACACCACTCCATCAAGCGTTGAATAATCCGTTTGCCTTCTTCATCTGCTGGGTGAGCTTTACCTGCAAAGATAATTTGTACGGGACGTTGGGCATTACCAAAAATTCTTAGCGCCCGTTCGGCGTCACGTAAAAGCAGATGACCGCGCTTATATGGGCTGAAGCGTCTAGCAAATCCGATAGTCAACACGTTGGGATCAAGCAGTGTTTCTGTTGCCTGAATTTTTTCGTACTCTTCACCGCGCTGTTCCCGTGCTTTCTTAATTCTATGGCGGGTGTGAGCAATGAGTCGCTCTTTCAGGACTAGGTGTCGCCACCACAGTTCCTCATCTGGAATTTCATCAATTTTCTCCCACGTCTTCGGGTCGATAACACGAGTTTTCCAGTCTGCGCCTAAGTATTGAGCGTACAACTCTGCTAACAAGGGAGCAGTCCAAGTGGGTGCATGAACGCCATTGGTAATATAACCGATAGGCACTTTGTCTTCAGGACGTTCTGGATACAGAATCGTCCACATTTTGCGAGAAACCTGACCGTGCAATTCACTCACGCCATTGGCAGCACGGCACATCCGCAGTGCCAAAACTGTCATGCCAAAGGGTTCCCAAGGGTCGCCCAGTCGCCGTGCGCCCAAGGCAAGGAATTGCTCGCGCGAAAGGCGTAGCTTGGTCCAGTAATGGGCAAAGAAAGAGTCTATCAAATCAGGCGAGAAGACATCGTGTCCTGCGGGAACTGGTGTGTGGGTGGTGAACACGCAACGATTTCGCACGTCGGCTTCGATGTCGTAGAAGGATTTGCCAGTGCGCTCAATTTCTTGCCTGGCAATTTCTAAGGTACAGAATGCCGCGTGACCTTCGTTGAGGTGATGGACAGAAGGTTGAATTCCCAAAGCAGTCAGCGCTTTCACTCCGCCAATTCCCAAGACGACTTCTTGGGCAATGCGAGTTTCTTGGTTACCACCGTAAAGGTGTCCAGTCAGCCAGCGGTCGATAGGATCGTTGTCATGGCGATCGCTATCCAATAAATACAGACTGACGCGCCCTACTTGCACTCGCCAAATCTGCACTTTCACCAATCGTTGGCGAACTTCTACTTCTATCCTGATTGGTTCCCCTTGGTCATTTTTGATTAACTCCAAAGGCATCCGAGAAAAGGGGTTGTCAACGTAGTAATCTTCTTGCCAACCGTTGCGGTTCAACCGCTGTCGGAAGTAACCTTGGCGATACAGCAAGCCTATACCAACCATTGGGACTCCCAAATCTGATGCTGATTTCAGGTGATCCCCTGCGAGAATGCCCAAACCCCCAGAATACACAGGGAGAGATTCATGAATACCAAATTCCGCGCAAAAGTAAGCAATCGGGTGTTCTTGGGTAATCTGCGGTGCTACGCGACTCACCCAAGTCTCTTTTGTGGTGATATATTCGTCAAACTCACGCACCAGTGCCCCGATCTGCTTGAGGTAAAAGGGGTCTTCAGCAAGCTGTGTGAGGCGTTCGTGTGTCGCTGAGTTTAAGATTTCTACTGGATTGTGCCCGCAGCGTTCCCATGCCTGGGGATCAATGGTTTGAAACAGCGCAATGCGATCGCTCGTCCAACTCCACCAATAGTTATAAGCCAAATCTGCTAAGCGCTTGAGTGGAAAAGGTAATTTCTCACGCAGCGCCAAAGCTGCGGTGTTTGCACTGCTGATGTTCATAATATTCTACGTTCTGTGTTAGTTTTTCTCTTTTACCGTCAAAATCTGCTTGCAAAACAATTGCTCCTTTTCGGTTTTTGCGCTTTATTCTGCGTCTGGGAATTATCCTCTTATGCGTGGAGCAGTTTTTCGACGGTTTTTATTTTTTCCAGACTTCTTCCAAATCATCCTTCTTTTTTGCTAATTTTGACAGCTTTTCTACATCAAATTAATTGACATTGTTTTAATTTAGTTTTTGTCTTGTTAGATTTTGTAAACTACCTAGACTTCCGGAAGCGGTAAGTGTAAAATTTCTCCCGCTTCTGCGCATTTGTGGGAAACAAGCGTGCGTTGTTGTTCCAACAAGCAATCAATACAAAGGAACTTCGGGGTTGTTTACAGAAGCTGGGGTATAGGGTGTAAGGCGTGGCATCAGCCATAGGGCGTGCCGTAGGCTAGGACACGTAAGCGCAAAGCGTGCCGCAGGCATACGCGTAGCGTCTCGTAAGTCCTGCGGACGTGCCCTCTCGGTGCGCAGCGTCTCCGACAGGAGAAGAGAATAAATAAGAGTTTCAGAGAGTTCTTGCGTAAGTCTTATTGATCTTACAACAGTAATTTTACTGAAAATTGGTAATTTCTTGAACAAAGTTGATATATGAGTTTTTTCATACTGAAATCTTCACCATACTTCATCATATCTAAATAAAAAGCACTGATAGTTCACATTTATATCTACTAGAATAACCTCAATAAAATCATCATTTTTTTTGAACAAAAATAAAGAGGTATGAAAATGGCTACTTCGGGCAATACTAATGGTTTCATCCCTATACTGAAACTTCACAATTTTCAGAAGAATTTAAATGCCACCTTTACAATAAAGTGAATAATAAGAATCATAATATTCCTGTAGACAGGTACAAGTCAGTATCAGGGTTGATGAAAAAACTTCAATCCTTTTTTTAGGAAAAATAATTTAAGCATAAGCCTTAATTATTTCTCTTCTAAACCGCCACAAAAGACACAAAACAGGGAGTTAATACCACTAAGGTCAAACGGTAATATTTACCGGAAGTGAATTGTATCAAAAACAATTGTAGTGTTGTTTTCTGTATTTTGGATAGACGCGAACTTACGAGAAACTATCCTATCAGAAATAAACGCAGTTTCTCTATGCCTAGAACATCGATACAGTAATCGGAGTGGTCATGAGAAAATGCGACTTTTGACGTGCTATTTTTAAACAGATTCTGGGATAACTCTACTGAATTGGTGTTTTAGCAATGATTAGCTTCATTATGCATAACTTTAGATGAACCCTGACAAAAAGTTCATCATTATCCCTTATCACTCTACTAACCATGCAACTTTATACACCTACAGACGTTCACCAGCTTCAACAAGACCTTCCCTACTTAATTGAAATCATGGAGTGGCTTAAAAATTTTGTGGCAAAACCTCACCCTGATTTAGGGAGATCTGGTGTTGTTTGCCCTTTTGTGCCTCCCTCACTAAAGTTAAACAGCATTCGACTAACAGTTCTTCGTTCTAAAAATTTGGCTTTGCAGGAAATTGCAGACATTATTTTACCCTACCTAGATATCTTCCTTGAGTTAGAACCAAGAGAAAAACCAGCTGCCCTGAACAAAGCAATATTATTCATCTTTCCTGATATCGATATAGAGGATGCTCCCAAAATAATTGATGTTGTCCACAAACAACTTAAGCCTTTTTTTGTTAAAGCAGGACTGATGATAGGGGAATTTCACAACCGTACTGAAAGCCCAGGTCTGCACAACCCAAACTTCCGTCCACTTCGTAGCCCCATCCCCATGCTGGTTATCCGCCCGATGACTGAAGCTGACCTTACTTTTATGCATCATGCAGACGATCCGCACTTAAGTATTACCTCTCACGAAGCTTATTTAAAGCATTTTGCTCATAAAATTAAAGATGAAAAAAAGTTAAAAAATGCTCATCAACTATTGGAGTTAGCACACAAGCAACTGCAAGAAGAAAATAGAGTGCATTGAAATGTTACTCAGTCATAAGTCAAGTTGCTCCTTCCGAGAAACTACTGATTCATCAACTTAATTCATAAGAGTAATATTATCTCTGTGAATTTGTATTACTAGTACTACTCGACCGAAATAACTAGACAGTTAAAAACTGGCATAAAATTTGATTTTCTAAGCATTACAGGCTGGGAGCATCTCATTTTTGTAAACAGATATGCTCAGAAATCCCGAAAGCGGCAACTAGAGTTTGTAGTTGAGTCTATATCTACAAAAGTGAAATGCACGCTTACAGGATTTTGCCTTCTGCCTCCTTACTTCTGTCTTCTTGCACTAGTATTCAAGTGATAAAAGTTGGTAACTGAGTCTATTGATTAACAAAGATTAACAAAGCCATTTTTCTAACAAGGTATCTATGCGCTTAACAGATGAAAATTTACACCTCCAATCAAATATTCAGTTAGAAAAGCAACTTAACTATTGGAAACAGCAGTTGGCAGGTGCAACGCCAGTACTGGAATTGGCTACGGATAGACCACGCCTATCAGTGCCAACTTATCAAAGTGCAAAGCAATCTTTCGTACTACCCCAGAGTTTATCGGCAGCATTGGATACATTGTCACAGCAAGAGGATGTGACACTGTTCATGACATTGTTAGCGGCATTCAAAACCCTACTGCACCGCTACAGTGGACAACAAGACATTCTGGTTGGTTCTCCTATTGTGGTGGAGAATGAAAGGCTAAATGGGCTGAAAGCTAATACCTTAGTGCTACGCACTGATATATCGGATAACGCCAGTTTTCGGGAACTGTTGCAAAAAGTTGGCTCAGTTGTTTTGCAAGCCAAAGCTCACCAGGACTTACCGTTTGAGAAGTTGGTGGAAGAACTGCAACCAGAGCAGCTCAGTTATCACCCTTTGTTCCAGGTGATGTTTGTTTTGCAGAATCAACCCAAACAAACATTGGATTTATCCGGATTGACCATCACACCCTCTGAATTAGATAAGGTGACATCCAAGTTAGATTTGACCTTGTCAATGGAAGAGACAGAACAAGGATTCAAAGGGGAGTGGGAATACAACGCTGAGTTGTTTGATGATGCCACGATAACCCGCTTGAATGGGCATTTCCAGACTTTGTTGGAGGGTATTGTGGCGAATCCAGAACAGCATATCTGCCAATTGCCACTGCTCACGCCAGATGAACAACAACAGTTACTTGTTGAGTGGAACAATACCCAAGTAGATTATTCCCAGCAATGTATTCATGAGTTGTTTGAGCAGCAGGTGGAAAAGACGCCTCATGCCGTGGCAGTGGTTTTTGAAGACAAGCAACTTACTTACCAGGATCTGAACAAAAAAGCAAATCGTCTAGCACATTACTTGCAAAAGCTGGGTGTCGGACCAGAAGTGCTAGTAGGGCTTTATCTTGAACGTTCTGTAGATGTAATAGTTGGTCTACTTGGCATTCTTAAAGCAGGCGGTGCCTACCTACCACTAGACCCCGCATTACCAGCTGAGGGCTTGGCGTTCCGGTTACAGGATGCCAAAGCAGCAGTGCTACTTACTCAGGCGCGACTTGTCGAGAGTCTTCCCGAACACACAACGCAAGTCGTTTGTTTGGACACGGATTGGGATACAATAGCTCAGCAACCTGATGCAAAACCGACTACCTCGGTGACGCCAAAGAATTTAATCTACGTACTCTATACCTCAGGCTCTACAGGCAGACCAAAAGGCGTTGCTGTTGAGCATCGGCAACTCTTCAACTACCTAAGTAGTATTCTCGAAAAACTACAGCCGCCATCAGGTGTCACTTTTGCTTGCGTTTCTACTTTCGCTGCCGACTTGGGCAATACAGTTATCTTTCCGTCCTTATGTACCGGGGGATGTCTCCACATAATATCTCAAGAGCGTGCAACGAACCCAGTAGCCTTGGCAGATTACTGTCGCAGCCATCCCATTGACTATCTCAAGATTGTTCCCTCCCACCTAACCGCCTTGCTGGCATATTCTCACCCTGAGCAAATTCTGCCCCGTCAGTGCTTGGTTCTGGGCGGTGAGGCTGCGACTTGGGATTTGATCGAACAGATCCGGCAACACGCCGAATGCCGCATACTCAACCATTATGGACCGACAGAAACCACAGTCGGCATACTTACTTATCCAGTTGAACTGCGTAACCCACAATCTGCAACGGTTCCCTTGGGACGACCGCTACCCAATACCCAGATATACTTGCTCAATGAGCACGGACAACCGATACCCCAGGGTGTGCAGGGCGAAATATACATCGGGGGTAATAACTTAGCAAGGGGTTACTTAAATCAACCAACACTAACGGCACAAAGATTTATACCAAATCCCTTTAGTGATGTGCCAAGAGCACGTTTGTACAAAACTGGAGATTTAGCCCGCTATCTGCCTGATGGTAACATTGAATTTCTTGGACGCAGCGATTATCAGGTAAAAATACGGGGCTTCCGGATTGAATTGGGAGAAATTGAAGCCACGCTTGGTGAACATTCGGCAGTGCAGCAGGCTTTAGTCATAGCAACAGAGGATGTTCCTGGCGACAAGCGGCTAGTGGCATATGTCGTGGTGAAACCGGAGCAAGACATTCCCCTACCAACTCAACTGCGCGGCTTTTTGCAGGAGAAGCTACCGGAGCATATGCTGCCAGCCGCCTTTGTCTTGTTGGATGTTATGCCATTAACACCCAATGGCAAGGTAGACCGTCGCGCCTTACCCGTTCCAGATACATCCAGTTACAGCCGCTCAAACAACTTTGTTGGACCTCGTAACGCCACACAAGAGGTCTTAGCCGCTCTTTGGGCGCAAGTATTAGGTCTGGAAAAGGTAGGCATTCATGACAACTTCTTTGAATTGGGCGGGCATTCACTGCTAGCGATGCAGGTGATTTCTCGCGTACGCCAAGCGTTCGGTGTAGAAATTCCTTTGCAGTTGCTGTTTGAAACACCAACCATCGCCGATTTAGCAACTGCCATTACCCAAAGCCAAAACCAGGGTACAGAGGAACACCAACCTATTGCCCGACTTGCCAACCGGCAGTCAGCCCCCCTATCCTTTGCCCAGCAGCGGCTGTGGTTTTTGGGACAACTGGAGCCAAACAGCGCAGCATATAACCTTACAGAGGCGATCGCTATAGTTGGCGACCTCAACGTAGAGGTATTGCAACAGTCATTAGATGCGATTGTTGCTCATCACGAGGTACTGCGAACGAACTTTATTGCATCTGATGGCGATCCAGTACAGGTGATTAGTGAATTTCGGTCAGTCGAACTGAAGATGATTGACCTGAAAGATTATCCGCTAAGCGAACGCAGCACCCAAGTAGAAAGACTGTTACAAGAGGAAGCGCAACGCCCCTTTAATTTAACATCAGATTTAATGCTGCGTGCGTGTTTGGTTGTGCGATTGGCTCCGCCACTGCCCCTTGGGCAATCGCCTCAAGAACATATCCTGCTGCTGGTGATGCACCACATTGCCACCGATGGTTGGTCGAAGGGTATTTTATTTGAGCAGTTGACAACTCTCTACCAAGCGTTCAATGGCGGTTTGCCCAATCCACTGCCTCCTTTGCCGATTCAGTATGCCGATTATGCAGTGTGGCAACGTCAACGGCTCTCGGGCGAGGTGCTAGAACAGCAACTGAACTATTGGAAGCAGCAGCTAGTGGGTGCTACCCCAGTACTGGAATTGCCCACGGATAGACCGCGACCACCTGTGCAGAGTTACCGAGGTGCAAAGCAATCATTTATACTACCTAAGAGTTTATCAAAAGCACTGCAGACACTGTCACGGCAAGAGGGTGTGACACTGTTCATGACATTGCTGGCAGCGTTCCAGACTTTACTATACCGCTACAGTGGGCAGGAAGACATTTTAGTTGGTTCTCCGATCGCAGGACGAAATCGGGAGGAAATAGAAGGGCTAATTGGATTTTTTGTCAATACCTTAGTTCTACGCACAGATGTGTCTGGCAACCCCAGTTTTCGGGAACTGTTGCAAAAGGTGCGCTCGCTAGCAATGTCCGCCTACGCTAACCAAGAGTTGCCGTTTGAAAAGCTGGTTGAACAATTGCAACCAGAGCGATCGCTCTCGTACAACCCCTTGTTTCAGGTGATGTTTGTCTTGCAAAATACACCCAAGCAAACATTAGAGTTACCAGGGCTGTCCTTAACTCGCTTTGAGGTCAATAATTTTACATCCACTTTTGATTTGACCTTGTCAGTGGTGGAGACAGAACAAGGACTTCAGGGTTTATGGGAATACAGTACTGATTTGTTTGATGCCGCTAGAATTGAGCGGATGAGCGAACATTTCCAGATATTACTCGAAGCGATTGTTACTGACCCACAGCAGCAAGTTACCCAATTGCCACTGCTGAGCGCAGATGAACGACAGCAGTTACTTGTTGAATGGAACAATACCCAGGCAGATTATCCACAGCAGTGTATCCACCAGTTGTTTGAGCAGCAAGTGGAAAAGACGCCTAATGCCGTGGCGGTGGTTTTTCAAGACAAGCAACTTACCTACCAACAGTTGAATAATCGCGCCAATCAATTGGCACACTACCTACAAACTCTGGGCGTAGGACCAGATGTACTCGTTGGGGTTTGTATCGAGCGTTCCCTAGAGATGGTAGTGGGACTGCTGGGAATTCTCAAAGCAGGTGGTGCTTATGTACCTCTCGACCCAGAGTATCCACAAGAGCGCTTAGAGTTCATGGTGGAGGACACCCAAACACCAGTGTTGCTCACCCAAAAGAAATTGGTTAATAGCTTACCAACTCATCAAGCGCAAGTCATTTGTTTGGATTCTGAGTGGGAACTCATTGTCCACCACAGCCAAGAAAACCCTGTGTCTGAGGTAACAGTTGATAACTTAGTTTACATCATCTACACCTCTGGTTCTACAGGCAAGCCTAAGGGTGTCATGATTGCTCACCGTGGAATCTGCAATCACCTCTACTGGCGGCAAGCAACGTTTGGATTAACCGAACAAGACAAAGTCTTACAGACCATTCCTTTTAGCTTTGACCCCTCAGTGTGGCAGATATTCTGGCCGTTGTCGTTTGGAGGACAATTGGTCATGGCTCGCCCTGGTGGACATCAAGACCCTGCTTATCTGGTTAAAGTATTTACCGAACAGCAAATTACTGTATCTGGGTTGGTACCATCGATCATCCAAGTTTTACTGGAACAAGAAGGAATTGAGAATTGCCAATCCCTGAGACACGTCACCACTGGTGGTGAAGCGTTAGCGATCGAACTTGGGGAACGCTTCTTGAACCGATTGAATTTGGACAATATTTTGATAAACTGCTACGGTCCGACAGAAGCTTCCATTGATGTCAGCACTTGGATATGCCAGCGCGGTACTAATTACACGATTGCTCCTATTGGTCGCCCCATTGCCAATGTACAGACTTATATATTGGATAAGAATTTGCAGCCTGTGCCTGCCGGTCACTCGGGTGAACTGCACATTGGCGGTGTCGGTTTGGCGCGAGGCTATCTCAACCGTCCGGAACTGACTGCAGAAAAGTTTATTCGCAACCCCTTTAGTAGCGTACCGGAGGCACGTCTTTATAAAACTGGGGACTTGGCGCGTTACTTACCGGACGGAAACATAGAATTCCTTGGTCGTATTGACCACCAAGTGAAGATCCGTGGGTTCCGTATTGAGTTGGGAGAAATTGAAGCCACTTTAGGTCAACATCCTGCACTGCAACAGAATTTAGTCATCATAAGAGAGGATATTCCTGGTGATAAGCGCCTTGTGGCATATGTGGTGGTACATCCAGAACAAGTTGCCCCAACTTCAAGTGAACTACGTGGCTTTTTGCAGGGTAAGCTACCTGAGTACATGGTGCCAAAAGCCTTTGTCTTTTTGGATGTTATACCATTAAATCCGAATGGCAAGGTGGATCGCCGCGCATTGAGAGCTCCGGATACAGCAGACTTGAGCGGTGTCAACAGGTTTGTGGCACCTCGTACCCCCACCGAAGAGGTATTAGCCGCTATTTGGACGCAAGTTTTGGGTTTGGAGCAAGTAGGCATCTACGATAACTTCTTTGAATTAGGAGGACATTCACTGCTAGCAACGCAAGTGATTTCTCGGGTACGCCAAACTTTAGGTTTAGAAATTCCGTTGCAGTTGCTTTTTGAGACACCAACAATTGCAGGTTTAGCTGAAGCAATTGTGCAGAGCCAGGCGGATAAGACAGAGGATGACGAAATCAGTCGCCTGTTAAATGAGTTGGAAGAGCTATCGGATGAGGAAGCCGAAAGCCTTTTAGCGCAAATGATGCAGCAACCTCACTAACAGGGTGTAAGGGAGCTTGGGAAAAATTTTTCACCACTCCCAACACCCCTTACCCAATCTGATTTGTATCAAAAAGTTTGGTTTCATCTAGAATTTGCAATTTAAATAAGGATTAGTAAGTATGGATAATATCAGCCAAAAAATTGCCGCTCTTTCACCAGCCAAAAGGGCGTTACTAGAGTTAAAACTTAAGAACAAAACTACTGACGTAAAAACACAGCAGACGATTCCAAAAAGAACTAATGAATCAACTGCTCTTTTATCGTTCGCACAACAGCGACTGTGGTTTTTGGAGCAACTAGAGCCAAACAGCCCGCTGTATCATATTGCAGAGGTTCTAAGGTTACAAGGCGACCTGAATGTGAATGTATTGCAACAGTCATTAGATGGGATTGTTGCTCATCACGAGGTATTACGAACCAACTTTATTGCACAAGATGGTGACCCAGTACAGGTCATTAGTGAGCCTCGGTCCGTGGAACTTAAGGTGATTGATCTGACGGGTTATCCGCCAACCGAACGTTCCACACAAGTACAACAACTGTTACAAAATGAGTCGCAACGACCTTTCGATTTAACATCAGATTTAATGTTTCGTGCTTGCTTGGTGCAGCTTGAACCGCAAGAGCATATCCTAGTGCTGGTCATGCACCACATTGCTTCTGATGGCTGGTCAAGAAGTATTTTATTTGAGCAGTTGACAACTCTGTATCAAGCGTTCAAGGAGGGTTTGCCCAATCCATTGCCAAAACTGCCCATTCAATATGCTGACTATGCAGTATGGCAACGCCAATGGCTCTCAGGAGAAGTACTCGAAAACCAACTTAACTATTGGAAACAGCAACTCAAAGGTGCAACTCCGGTACTGGAATTGCCCACAGATAGACAACGACCACCAGTGCAAACTTACCGAGGTGCAAAGCACTTCGTTGTACTACCCCAGAGTTTATCCCAAGCGCTATCAACACTGTCACGGCAAGAGGGTGTGACGTTGTTCATGACCTTCTTGGCAGCATTCCAGATCCTACTACACCGTTATAGTGGACAAGAAGATATTGTAGTTGGGTCTCCGATCGCAGGGCGAAATCACCCAGAAATAGAACGGTTAATTGGATTTTTTGTCAATACCTTAGTGCTTCGCACGGATATGTCTGGCAACCCCAGCTTTCGGGAACTGTTGCAAAAAGTACGAGCGATGGCAATGTCCGCATACGTTAACCAAGATTTGCCGTTTGAAAAGCTGGTTGAAGAACTGCAACCAGAGCGCTCTTTGAGTTACAATCCCTTGTTCCAAGTCATGTTTGCTTTTCAAAATACACCGCAGCAAACATTTGAGTTGCCAGGACTGACCATCACTTCCACATATGTAGATAGATTGACATCGAAATTTGATTTGACATTGTTTATTGTGGAGACAGGACAGGGACTACAGGAAATATGGGAATACAACACTGACCTGTTTGATGCTTCCACCATAAGCCAGATAAGTGGACATTTCCAGACATTACTTGAGGGAATTGTTGCTAACCCACAACAGCACATTAGCAAATTGCCACTGCTTACAGCAGATCAACAGCACCAGTTACTGTTTGAGTGGAACAATACCCAAACAGACTATCCGCACAAATGCATCCATGAGTTGTTTGAACAACAGGTAAAGCTAACCCCGGATGCAGTAGCAGTGGTATTTGAAAACCAGCAATTAACCTACCGGGAGTTGAATAATCGTGCAAACCAGTTGGCGCACTATCTAAGGGATTTTGGAGTGGGACCAGATGTGTCGGTTGGTATCTGTGTGCAACGTTCCTTAGAAATGGTCGTGGGAGTGTTGGGAATTCTCAAAGCAGGCGGGGCTTATGTACCTTTAGATCCAGCGTATCCCCAAGAGCGACTGAGTTATATGCTTCAAGATTCACACGCAGCGGTGCTGTTGACGTGCGAGAATTTAGTTACTGTATTACCGGAACATGATGCGCACGTAGTTTGCTTAGATACAGATTGGGATGTTATTGCCCAGGCAAGTAAAGAGAATGTGGTCAATGAAGTTCAGCCAGAAAACTTAGCTTACGTCATTTATACCTCGGGTTCCACAGGTATGCCAAAGGGGGTAGCAATGAAACAACTTCCCCTTTCGAATCTCATCTCCTGGCAACTTGAAAATAGCACAGTTTCTACTGGGGCAAGAACTGTGCAATTTTCTCCCATCAGCTTTGATGTCTCGTTCCAAGAAATATTTTCTACCTGGTGTTCCGGTGGAACATTGATATTAATCACAGACGACTTGCGACGCGATGCAACGGCTTTATTAGATTTTCTCAACCATAAAGCAATAAACAGACTATTCCTACCCTTTGTTGCCTTACAGCAACTTGCTGAAGTTGCTGTTGGTTCAGAATCAGTACCAATCCATTTGCAAGAAATCATTACCGCAGGCGAACAGTTGCAGATTACACCTGCCCTGACTAACTTGTTCAGCAAGTTACCCAGTTGTACTTTACACAATCATTATGGACCATCAGAAAGTCATGTAGTCACCGCCTTTACCTTGGCTGATTCTGTACAGAGTTGGGCTGCTCTACCACCCATTGGTCGCCCCATTGCCAACACTTCTATCTATATTCTCGACTCAAATCTACAACCAGTACCCATTGGTGTACCTGGAGAACTGTACATTGGTGGTGTTGCGCTAGCGCGAGGTTATCTCAATCGTCCGGAGTTGACTGCGGAAAAATTTATCCGCGACCCCTTCAGCCAGAAAGAGAAGGCATATATGTACAAGACAGGGGACTTAGCTCGTTACTTGAGCGATGGTAATATTGAGTACTTTGGACGCTGCGATAACCAAGTAAAGATACGAGGATTTCGCATTGAATTAGGAGAGCTAGAAGCTGTCCTGAGCCAACACCCATCCGTACACCAAGCTGTCGTTATTGTCCGTCAAGACGTTCCCGGTGATAAACGCTTGGTAGCCTATGTTGTGCCGGATCAAGACTCAGTACCTACAACAGGTGAATTACGTAATTTCCTCAAGGAAAAGCTACCAGAGTACATGGTTCCTTCGGCTTTTGTATTGTTGGATGTGCTGCCCCTCACTCCTAGTGGCAAAGTAAACCGCCGCTCCCTACCAGCGCCTGACATCACAAAACTAGAGCCAGAAGCAAGTTATGTTGCCCCCCGTAATGATACAGAACATCAGCTAACCCAGATTTGGGCAGAAATTTTGGGCATCCAACCCGTTGGCGTCAGGGACAACTTCTTTGATCTCGGCGGACATTCTTTGCTTGCAGTCAAGTTATTCGCCCAAATCGAGAAGAAATTCGCCAAAAAACTTCCCCTGGCTACCCTCTTCCAATCAGGTACAGTGGAAGCCATTGCTCAATTGCTTTCTCCAAAAGAAAAACCAGTTGATAATCAGGTTTTGGCAGGGGCACATGAGCACACATCAGAAGCTAGTTGGTCATGCCTGGTTCCAATTCAAACCAAGGGTTCCAAGCCGCCTTTGTTCTGTATCCACCCGCTTGGTGGAGAAACTCTGTGTTACCGCAATTTGTCACTGCATTTGGGACAGGAGCAACCACTTTATGGGCTACAACCGCAAGGATTAGATGGAAAACAGCTTCCCTTAACCCGGATTGAAGAAATGGCAGCGCTCTACATTAAAGAAATTCAGACCATTCAACCCAATGGTCCTTATTTTCTCGGTGGGTACTCGATGGGAGGTATCATTGCATACGAAATAGCTTATCAACTTAACAGGCAAGGTCAGAAAGTGGCTCTTCTAGCTATGTTTGATAGCGGTATTCCAGGTACTGCCACACGATTGCCATTGATTTCGCGAATTTTCATGCACATAAATAATTTGTTACAACGAGGTCCTTCCTACCTGAGGAAAAAGCTTATAGGCTGGTTCGAGTGGGGCAACTACCATCTTCGAGCAAAATATATGCATTTTTTAGGGATAAAGGAGCCTCTACCTAAGGAGGACAGGCACTGGGACATCATAGACGCTAATATGCTGGCTTGGAGCGAATATACTTACCAACCTTACTCAGAGCAAATCACTCTTTTACGGGTTGACGAGAACAGCCATGATTCACAAGACCATGCTGTTGGCGTTAAATCCGAGCCGCTCCTGGGTTGGGATAAGCTAGTCAGTGGAGGAATAGATGTCCATTACATTCCCGGCTCTCACTTTACGCTGTTCGATGAACCCCATGTACGGATACTGGCAGAGAAATTGAAGCCTTGCTTGGAAAAGGCGCAGCGTAATTCGTAATTAGTAATACTTCCTTCTGCTGACGTAGACGCGCTCACGCAAAGCGTGCCGCAGGCATACGCGAACGGAAACCCTTCTTTGAACCTAAGAAAGGAATTAGTGGCTCAATGACCCTCGCTGAGTTCCTGAGCCCTGCGGACACTCTGCGCGCAATTCGTGGCTCCTCCGCAGGAGGCACGCTCAAATTCAACGAAAAAAACGGCTTTCCTCCCCATCTCTCTTAGAGTGGGGAGAAAAGCCGCCAGCCATTTCTTGGGGCATAGGGTACTGGCATTGTGTTTTGGTGCAAAAAAGCCCCTTGCCCAAATCCCCACCTTAAGAAAAATGGGGATTTTTAAAATTCGCTCATTCAAAATATGCCCTATGCCTGCGGCACGCCAAGGGCTAACGTGCCCGCAGGGCATACAAAAAAGAAAAAAGGATTCAGCAAAGAATGAATTTTGTTTTTTCCACAGAGAAATCTGGAGAGAAGTTGCAAGGAGAGTTTCCTCCTTTGCAAACTGAGCCCAAAGCGTCCCGTGAGGGATACGGGGGGCTAGTGACCCCATTCGCTATCCACGTAGCCCAAATTCATGACAGATTCTGGCTCCTGAATTCTGAAGTCTTTTTTGGTAATCTATGACTGCAAAGGAGTGATCTAGAGAAATTAATTTGACTTAGTATCTCGAAGATATTTATATCTTTTATAAATTTTTCATCAAATTAAAAATTAGCAAGGCTGCAACTGGGTGCCATGCAACTCTAAGAACATTATAGAATACGTCATTATTAAAAAATCTCAATAGCCACCTAAATCCTTACTATAGGAATCCATGCAGGGATTGTGAACTTATCGTTAAGCAAGTCCTGAGCCCAGAGTCAGTTTTGACAAGTGAGATCTTGACTTTTGACGGCCCAGACTGTCGGTTTCGCAACTCAAATGGGACTGCTATAGTTTTCTTTTTGCTCACTTTTTCCTGTAGAACTCATATTAAAATTTTTATGAAGAAGTTCTTAAAAATTTGATGAACATCCTGCATTTCTCATATGATTTTCTGTTGTTTCCTGTCCACTATTAAAATTAATTGAATATACTGAAGGACTTTCACGAAGGAGAATCGAAATGGGACTTAGCAATGGTCTGTCAGATCCAAATAAAAAGAATATGGTGGTGGCTGACTGCACAAAGTTGTTAGACACGCAGGTTGCTTCAATGGGAGGAGTTTCTGGTCTCGCCTTGAAAGCCGGCTACGCGGCTGTAAAAGGAATAGCGCCCAGTTATTGTGGCGAAGCCATCGAGCGGCTTTTGCCGGAATCTTTCACGGCACTCGATCCCATTTGGAGTGAGGGCATACAAACGGGCAACCCGGCTGAACACCTGATCCAGAACCGCTCTCGCACGGCGGACGCGTTACTGAGCATCACTGACACAAAGATCGAGAAAAGCAAAAACACAACCGTGAAAGGGGTATATAACAGACTCCGCAACTCAGCTAAGAAGCACGTGGAGGAGGCGGTACCGGGCTTAGCCAAGATCATTGATAACTACACCAAGAGCTGAGGGCTTATTTGGTGATAGCTGTTGACTGCTGAGTGTTAACACTCAACAGTCTCAAGTTACCTGTTTGAATGCAACTTGGTATAGTAAATATAATTACGCCAGTTCAAATACGTTGTTAAAGACAATTTGTTCAAGCGATCGCCCAAAAAGTGCATTGGCGACGGTCAAATTATTTGTCGCTCAAGAAGAACGCGTTACAAGTCGCCAACATTCACAAGCAATTTCCCAATCTTCTTGAGTGTGAATTACCAATACCCGCACTGCTGAGTCAGAAGTGGCAATATCGATATCAACAGGCTTGTGTGCATTTTTTTCGTCGTCAAGTTGTAGCCCTAAAAATCCAAAAGCTTCACAAGCTGCGGCGCGAATGTCAGGAGTATTTTCACCCACACCTGCGGTAAACACCAATGCATCTAATCCCCCTAAGCTAGCGAGCATCGCACCGATATAAGACCGCAGGCGATGCACGTAAATATCCCACGCCAGTTGAGCACGGGAATTACCTTGAGAAATTGCCTCCCTAATCTGTCGCATATCATTAGAGACGCCAGAAATTCCACGTAAGCCGGAAGCACGATTTAGCACATGATCGAGATGCTCAACCGAGTTATCAGATTGCCGTAATAGGTGAATCAGAATCCCTGGATCAACAGCACCAGAACGAGTGCCCATCATCAATCCATCTAGCGGTGTAAATCCCATAGTCGTGTCAACGCTGCGACCGTTTTTTATCGCGGCTAAAGAGCAACCGTTGCCCAAATGACAGGTAATGAGCCGCACAGATGCTAATTCTCGACCGAGGATGCGAGCAGCACGCGCAGCGCAGTACTGATGACTGATGCCATGGAACCCATAGCGACGGATACCTTGCTCTACCCACTCGTAGGGACCAGGATAGATGGCTGCTGCATCAGGGAGATGAGAATGAAATGCCGTATCAAATACTGCGACTTGAGGAACAGATCCCCAATGTTGCTCAATCGCCTCTATGCCTTCCAAATTCGCTGGATTATGGGCAGGGGCAAGGGTTGCAAGATGGGCGATCGCCTTTTTCACTTCCTCGGTAATTTCTACACTTTCACGGTAATCTTGTCCACCATGTACCACGCGATGCCCCACTACATCAATTTCTGATGGCTGAGTAATCACCTGAGTGGAACCGTTGCACAGTGTATCAAGCATACGAGCCATGACTTGATCTCGTGAGTCTGCTGGGATTTTCTCTTGCAATTCACCCTTGGCTGTTTTGACCTCGATTTCTGCAAAGCCTTGTTGGTGAGCCCAGTCTACTTTCGCTTCCCAAAGGGGTTTCAGCGGTTCTTCGGGGATATCACCCGTAATCTCGTACAAACAACTCTTTTGACTGCTCGATCCGGCATTCAGTACCAGTATTTTCATAGTCAGCAGAAACTCATTTTCACAGTGGCTATGGCAGAAACAATTATGAGATGATTTCACTCAACGAACATCTGTCTAATGTGTCGTGTCCTAAATATTTTTAACAAATAATATTACGAACAACAAAGAAAAGATGAACTTAAGCAATTTACTGGAAAAAGAACTTGCCCGATGGAATGATATTATTTCTATCCGTACGAATGATCCCCGAGCTTACATACACCGGGGGATGGTTCATTTTAAGCTAGCTAACATCGATGAGTCTATTGCTGACTTCGACATTGCAGAACAACTAGACTCTCGTTTAACACCATACTTGTGGCAGCGGGGGCTATCATACTACTACGCTGAAAAATTTGCTGATGGTGCCAAACAATTTGAGGTGGACTTGAGCGTCAACTCTCAAGATGTGGAAGAAACAATATGGCGCTATCTTTGCATCGCCCGCCTTTACGGTGCTGCCAAAGCACGTCAGTCTTTGTTACCAGTAAAAAATGACCCCCGACTTGTGATGCAGCGCGTATACGATTTGTATGCAGGACATTGTTCAACAGATGATGTCCTGGCTGTTGGCACGAATAACGACAAGCGTGCCAAGTTTTACGGTTATCTTTACATAGGATTGTATTTTGAAGCAGAGAACCGAACAGACCAAGCGCGGCACTACATGACTCAAGCATTCAACGAATACGAGATTGACGATTATATGTGGCACGTGGCTGCCATACACCAAAAATTGCGAGGGTGGGATTAGGTGCTAATCTTGCCTCCTGAAAAGTTTCCACTTTGTTTTTCAAGAAACATCTGAAGTTTAACGGTATCGCGGAAGTCCCCACCCTCAACGCAGTAGGGTGGGGATGGACAGCGGACAATGAGGAAAACACCTCTGACCAATATTAGGTAATAACAGTTGGCTTATCCATGCCAGTCAATGCACGAATCTGGGCAATTTCATCTGCAATGGTGATGAGTTCCGCCAATGCTTGTTGCGGATCAAGATTCTGCTTTGCCGGATCAGGTTCGTAGCTTTCTAAATAAAGCCTTAATGTCGCGCCTTGTGTGCCTGTACCGGATAGCCGGAAGACAATCCGCGAACCATCGCTGAAGCCAATGCGAACCCCTTGCTTGTGACTGATGCTACCATCAATCGGGTCGGTATAGCTGAAGTCATCAGTGTACTTAACCTCATAAGAACCAAACCGCTTTCCTTTGAGGTTTGGCACAATAGCACGCAGACTTGTGATTAAGCTGTTCGCGCGATCGCTATCTACCTCTTCATAGTCATGGCGAGAGTAATAATTGCGCCCGTAGGTTTGCCAATGTTCTTTGACAATCTCTTCGACTGACTGTTGCCGTACTGCTAAGATATTTAGCCAGAACAACACTGCCCAGAGTCCATCTTTCTCGCGGATATGGTTGGAACCTGTGCCGAAACTCTCTTCACCGCAGAGGGTTGCTCTACCTGCATCTAGCAGATTTCCAAAGAACTTCCAGCCTGTGGGAGTTTCATAACACTCAATCCCAAGTTGTTTCGCCACACGGTCTGGTGCTTGACTGGTGGGCATAGAGCGGGCGATTCCTGCCAAACCAGAGCTATATCCAGGAACCAATTTGGCATTTGCTGCTAATATTGCTAAGCTATCGCTGGGAGTGACGAAAAATCGGCTACCCAGAATCATGTTGCGATCGCCATCTCCATCGGAAGCAGCACCGAAATCAGGAGGATTTTCCCCGAAGAGAATTTCCACCAAATCATGAGCGTAAACGAGGTTGGGGTCGGGATGTCCACCGCCAAAGTCCTCCAGAGGTGTGCCATTCGTGACAGTCCCTTGCGGTGCGCCCAAACGCTCCTCAAAAATATTGTGAGCATAAGGACCCGTCACAGCGTGCAACGAGTCGATACACATACGGAACTGCCCGTTGGTGACCAGTTCCCGGATACGGTCAAAGTCAAACAGCGACTGCATTAACTCTGCATAGTCTGCAACAGAATCAATGACTTCCACCGCCATATCACCTATATTAAACTTTCCTAATGTATCAAGATTGACATCAGGAGCTTCCAATATTTTGTAGCTATCAATCTCTTTGCTACGTTGATACATGGCTTCCGTCACTTTTTCTGGGGCTGGTCCACCATTATCAATGTTGTATTTTATTCCAAAATCACCCTCTGGACCACCAGGGTTGTGGCTTGCGGAAAGGATTATACCACCAAAGGTGCCATACTTGCGAATAATAGCAGAAGTAGCCGGGGTAGAAAGAATCCCACCTTGACCGACCAGCACTCGACCAAAGCCATTAGCGGCTGCCATTTTCAGGATAATTTGAATTGCCTGACGATTATAGTAGCGACCATCGCCTCCCAAAACCAGAGTCTGACCTTGATATCCTTGCAGGCTATCAAAGATGGACTGCACAAAGTTTTCTAAGTAATGAGGCTTTTGGAAGACAGAAACTTTCTTTCTTAGTCCAGAAGTACCTGGTTTCTGGTCGGTAAACGGTTGGGTTTGTATAGTTTTGCTAACCATAGCGATATTTGAGGCAGAGTTCACAACAAAAATTGCTTGATAGTCCTAACACTACTTAAGCAGATGTTGCCGCAACAACCTCGTGTTAAGTTCTAATTTCCCTCCTCAGGTCGAATCTTAATGGAGCTTATATCTCATTTAGCGGTATGTTTGAAATAGGCATTTTGCCTAATGACAGCGCTTTTCACATGATTAGACCCTCCGGGTTCGCAGTCGCCTGCGGAGGGAAACCCTCCCGCAGCGCTGACTCACCACAAATATTTGGGTGGGCATTGCCCGTAAAAGCCCATAGGGTGCACTTTTGAGATATTCGTGAGCAATGCCCACCTTACAGAAAACCGCTGTATATTTTGTTATGGAAACAAACTGCATAGCTGCTAAATTCTCAGATTTCCTACATAGATTTAACTGCTTACTTGCACGCTCAGCACAATCAATCAGCACACACTCCTTAGTCACAGATGACTTTTATCAAAAGGAGATTGGCAATGGCTAATCACAAATTTTTCCAGCTAAACCTTGCTATTTCCCACTCACAAGGCATACACAAATTATTTGCTACAGCGATATTGCTGTTTACTATAGTTTATCCGTCCTCATTTGCTCAAGCATCTCAGTCAAATGATAAGCATTTCAACAATACTTTCGGACTGCAGAGTTTAGAGCCAGGAGTGAACCCAGTTGGAGATCAGCCTCAACCATTAGTCGTAGCTAGAAGATACGACAGAAGATCCCGAGTTCGCAGAATAATCATTGGCGGACCAGTCAGGCGAAATCAAGTTAGACGAGTCCGTGTACGACCAGTCAGGCGAAATCGAGTTCAACGAGTTTATCAACCAGTCAGGCGAAATCGAGTTCAACGAGTTTATCGACCAGTCAGGCAATACAACAGATACAGGGGTCAGCGGGTGTACGTACGGTAAAGAATTATTGGGGTGCGTCAGCAGGAGCTTGACGCCCCTGCAGTCTCTGATTCTGATTTAGACGACAAAAATCAAGCTTTCGCGACTTCTACCATCTGAATCACTGCGCCTAACCCAGCGCTCATTTCTTGTGGTGTGATTTTGCCGTCTTTGTTGACATCTAGCGCATCAAACACGGCGTCGGTTCCCATCCATTCTTCGCGGGTGATGAAGCCATCGCCATCTAAATCGTAGATATGAAAAATATCCTGAGTGGCATGGCTGAGGGTATCTTCTCCGTCCAAACGGGCAAGTCGTTCTGCCAGTAGTGTTTCTAAAGTTTCCAGTGCCTTGGTAAAACCTTTGATACCTTCTTCCAATTTTTCGGATGCCATGCGGTCAGCAGCGTGCATCTTGTCAAAGGTAGCTTTGTCCATCGCTATCTTTTCGATGTCTGTTGCTGCTGCTTTGGCGGGGTCAAGTTTACGAGGTAGTTCCCCAGTTGTTGCGTTCAATTCAGCCAACAGTGCTGGAGAAATGGTCAGCAAGTCACAGCCAGCGAGTTCTGTAATTTCACCAACGTTGCGGAAACTAGCTCCCATGACTAGAGTTTTATAGCCAAATTTCTTATAGTAGTTGTAAATTTTTGTAACAGAAACGACTCCTGGGTCTTCAGCAGGAGAGTAACTATCACGTCCGGTTTCTTTTTTGTACCAGTCAAGAATGCGCCCAACAAAAGGGGAAATCAGAGTCACACCAGCTTCCGCACAGGCGATCGCCTGATGAATCCCAAACAAAAGAGTCAAGTTGCAATGAATACCCTCTTTCTCCAAGATTTCCGCAGCACGGATACCTTCCCAGGTAGAGGCGATTTTGATCAGAACGCGATCGCGCGAAACACCAGCCGCTTCATACTGAGCAATCAAATCGTGTGCTTTAGCAACAGTAGCTTCCGTGTCGTAGGAAAGGCGTGCATCGACTTCCGTAGACACCCGACCAGGAATAATTTGCAAAATCTTCAACCCAAAAGACACTGCCAAACGGTCAAACGCCAGAGTTGCCGCTTCCTTTTGGCTTGCTTCGGAACCTGCATCTTTCTTTGCTTGGAGTAAAGTCTGATTCACAATTTCCCGATAGTTTGGCATTTGTGCCGCAGCAGTAATCAGAGAGGGGTTAGTTGTCGCATCTTGTGGCTTAAACTTTTCTATCGCCTGAATATCCCCCGTATCTGCAACCACCACAGTCATTTCCCGCAATTGTTCCAGTAAATTTTTAGACATATGAACTCCTTAAATCAAAGATTTAGATGGGCAACAGACTGCTGGCAAATGTTACTTTTTTGGGAAAATTAAAAATTATACATTTATAATTATTTTCGCACGGATGAATCGGCAGTACACGTCTTGCACAAGCCAAATTTTGGAAAATCAAACCACAGATGCACACAGATGCACACAGATAAATTATCTGTATTTATCTGCGTCCATCTGCGGTTCCAAATAGCCTCAAACCAGATTGTTGCCACAAATGTAGTTACCTGTTAACTGTTAACAGTTAACAGTTAACAGTTAACTGTTAACTGTTAAGCTACAGCAGCAGGCACACGCTCCAACAGACCTTCCTTTTGTGCCATAGACAACATGAGGTCAATAACGCGATTTGAGTAACCCCACTCATTGTCGTACCAGGCAACAACCTTAAAGAAGTTAGAGTTGAGTTCAATACCAGCACCCGCGTCGAAGATGCTGGAACGGGTATCTCCCTGAAAATCAGTGGAAACAACCTCATCTTCGGTATAACCCAAGATACCTTTTAGGTCCCCTTCGGAAGCCGCCTTCATCGCAGCGCAAATTTCTTTGTAGCTGGTGGCTTTGGCAGTTTTAAAAGTCAAATCAACGACTGAAACATCGGGCGTCGGAACCCGGAATGCCATACCAGTCAACTTGCCCTTTAACTCCGGCAAAACGAGTGCTACGGCTTTTGCTGCGCCTGTAGAAGAGGGAATAATGTTCTGCGCCGCACTGCGACCTCCTCGCCAGTCTTTTTTGCTGGGACCGTCTACAGTTGGTTGAGTGGCGGTCATGGCGTGTACTGTAGTCATCAGCCCTTCAGTTAATCCAAAGTTGTCGTTGATGACCTTAGCGACAGGAGCCAAACAGTTTGTGGTACAGCTAGCATTAGAGACGATGGTATCTTTTTCTGGGTCAAACAGGTGATGGTTGACACCTACTAGCAGAGTAGGAACCCTGTCTGGGTCTTTGGTAGGAGCAGAAATGATAACCCGCTTTGCTCCTGCTTTGAGGTGATTTGCTGCTCCTTCATGATTGGTGAAAAGCCCTGTAGATTCTACTACATAATCTGCACCGGATTTACCCCAAGGCAATTCTGCTGGATTCCTAATTGACACACAAGGAATGAAATGTCCGTTGACAACAATGCCATCTTCCTTGGCTTCAACTTTGCCCTTAAAGGTTCCGTGGGTTGAATCGTACCTGAGTAGGTAAGCGAGGTTATCTGGTGGTACCAGGTCATTAATGCCGACAAATTCGATGTTGGGGTTGTCGAGACCAGCGCGAAACATAAGCCGCCCGATTCTACCAAATCCGTTAATACCAACTTTCAGCTTAGTCAAGAGAAAACCTCCTGTTGTTCAACAAGAGAAAAATAGAGAAGAGGTTATAGCAAATGGGGATTGTTAGTTGTAGAGACGCGCTATGGCATTTCTCTACATTTAATCAGTCTCCACTCACAAATATGTTCTTGACCTAATCCTGACAGTATATGTAAGCAAAGGCGGATTTAATTGGCATCTTTTAAGGTTTTAGCTGCTTATGCACCATCAATCCAGGTTTACAGGCAACAAGGTGAGGAGGAGTTAGGATTTAACAAATTTTTAAGCGTTCGCCGAACGCGAGTGCGTGCGCTTTGCGCTCAGGCGGGTGCTCTGCACCATCGCGTTTTCCTTTGCCTAAAACGTCTCTGTACATACCATAATTTTTTTAGATATTTTTAATTAACGTGAGTTCGACAGAACTAAAAAATGGCAGGAGGTAGTGCAGGCAAATCTTTTGGGTAAATGTCAATTGACGGTTTTTTGGGCAAATAAGTATAAGCAGCTAAACCAGCCATCAAGTTAACCAAAAAATTAAATGGACTACGATGACGAGAGTGTTCTATTTGACATATATTTTTCAGATGGTCATTGACGGACTCAATTACAGCACGTTTGCGTAACAGAATTTTATCAATCAGTTTTACCAAACGGTTTTTCATTTTCTTTTTAGATTTGGTCACTAATTGCAAGCCTCGCTCATATAACTCCTCAAATAACTGTTGAGAGATATATCCTCTGTCACCAAACAGTTTACCAATTAAGTGCTTAGTCATATCTGGGACTGGTTTTCGGTCGTCTACATTGGCAGGAGTTAGCTTAAATGCTAGTAATTCTCCGCAATCATTAATAATCAAATGAACTTTAAAACCAAAGTGCCAGCCCACAGAATTTTTCCCCCATTTGACTAATCCTTTAAATACTTTGTGAGAATGCGCTCTACAGTTATGGCAAACATTAATTGGGGTGGAATCGATAAAGCTTATCCCGGTAATTTCTCCTGTACATGTATGTAAAAAGCAACATAACAGCATTAAGCACCAAGGCATTAGTTCCACAAACCGAGTGTAGCTGACTAAATTTGGAAATGCTTCATGCCAACCGGGAAGTACATGCAGCGTATAAAATTCCTTGAAAGTCTTATACCCACTGCCATGAAATGCAATGACTATTGTGATGACGAATGAAAATGCATCCTTGATTTGCTGCGCCGTTCTCCTGTTGTCGATGGCAATTGTGGTACTTGCTGCCAAAGATTTTCCCATTGGTTACAGAAATCATCTACGTCGCAGAAAATTTGCGTAATATCGAGGCGAGATACAATGGTAGACATAGCCGAGACCTTGATTTTTCTTAGATATTTTTAGTCTCAGCATTTTTTGTCACTTTTTTACCGATTCTCAATCAATCGTCGCGATGGCGTAGCCGCCCGCCCTTGCGGGCTTCGCCTGCTTTTGACCAATTGAGCAAATACATACATACCAAGCTTTTTGCACTTTCCTCTCCGTCGAACTCACGTTTAATTATTAAAGGTTATACCAATTCTGTATGAAGATGCACAGAATAAGATACTTAAAAGCCTTGCTAGATAAATAGATTATTCTATGCAGGTTCACACAGATTTGGTATTAGGTAGGCTGCAAAAATCATATATGTGTGTTATGTGTGTATGTGTGTCAAGAATGTTCCAATACGAGTGCAAATAATTTTTTTACTTTTATGACACCTCAATTACTGAAACGTCCTATCCAAAGTTTGTCTTCTGTTGCTGCAGGAGCAGTATTATTCTTAACTGCTTCTTCTTTGTCAGTACAAGCAATAACATTAGTGACTAATCGAGACAATTTGGAAGCTAATGACAAAATCGATTGGTCTAGCTTAGAAATTGGCACACCCATTAACCTAACACCGATAACTGCAAATTTATTACCTAACTCTTTTCAAACAACTTCTGAAAAGGGACTCGGCTTAAGTGTAGATATTCCGTCCATTGCAGATCCAAGATACACTCCGCCTTTTGTCTTCCAAACCACACCAACCCTTCCAGCCAACTTTTCTAATGGAGATTACATTCTTTTTACTGGATTTATTCCTGGAGGTTTTCCTGCTCTTGGAAATCCAGGACCACTAACTATTACCTTTGATCAACCTGTACAAGGTGCAGGAACACAAATAGCAGTGGATGATACTCTAAACTTCACCGCGTTTATCTCCGCTTTTGATGACAACAATAACCTTTTAGGAAGCTTCTCCACCCCGGGAACTTCTGCTACAGTACTGGATAATTCAGCTGTTTTTCTCGGCGTCCGTAGTGCCAGTGCAAACATTTCAAAGTTAGTTTATAGCAGTTCTGAAAATAATAGAGCTTTTGGCATCAATTTCCTTAGTATTAACAGTACTACTATCCCTGAACCTGGCAACCTTTTGGCTCTAAGTCTTTTAGGCATAGGGCGATTGACTGTAAGAAAGATGAAGTCTTAGTTAAGCAGATTTCATAACATAGTCGTTGGTAGTAGGGGCTGTCCGATCAGAAAACCCCTACCAAACCTTTAACCTTTTAATACGACCACTTCCAGTTCTGAATTTCTGGCATATCCTCGCCGTACTTGTTAATGTAGTGCTTGTGTTCGATCAGCTTGTCTTGCAGCATCTGCTTGACATAAGCCGCTTTGTACCCTAGATGTGGTACGCGATTAATCACGTCTATCGCTAGGTGGAAGCGATCTAAATCGTTAACTACGGTCATATCAAAAGGCGTGGTAGTCGTTCCCTCCTCCTTGTAACCGCGCACATGAAGATTTGCATGATTTGTCCGGCGATATGCTAGACGGTGAATCAGCCAAGGATAACCGTGGAAGGCAAAGATAATCGGTTTGTCGGTGGTAAAAATACTGTCGAAGTCTTTGTCGTTGAGTCCGTGCGGGTGTTCGCTTTCAGGCTGAAGTTTCATTAAGTCCACCACGTTCACTACCCGCACCTTGAGATCAGGGAAGTTCTGCCGCAAGATGTCCACCGCCGCCAAACTTTCCATAGTGGGAATGTCTCCTGCAGATGCCATGACCACATCTGGTTCACCACCTTTGTCATTGCTTGCCCATTCCCAAATACCGAGACCTTTGGTGCAGTGTTTGATTGCTGCATCCATATCCAGGTATTGTAGAGCGGGTTGTTTCCCAGCAACGATAACGTTGACATAGTCACGGCTACGCAAACAGTGGTCTGTTACCGACAGCAAACAATTGGCATCGGGGGGCAAATACACCCGAATGACATTTGCTTTCTTGTTGACTACAAGGTCGATAAAACCGGGGTCTTGGTGAGAAAAGCCGTTGTGGTCTTGCCGCCAAACATGGGAGGTGAGCAGGTAGTTGAGGGAAGCAATGGGTCTGCGCCAGGGAATGTCTTGGCTGGTGTCAAGCCACTTGGCGTGTTGGTTGAACTGGGAGTCTACGATGTGGATGAACGCCTCGTAGCAGGAGAACAAGCCGTGGCGACCACTGAGGAGGTATCCTTCTAACCACCCTTGACAGGCATTTTCGCTCAGGATTTCCATCACCCGACCTTCAGGAGACAAGTTTGCGTCTTCAGGAAGTCTCTCGGCTACCCAAGTGCGGTCTGTTACCTCAAATACAGTATCTAAGCGATTTGATTTGGTTTCGTCTGGACCGAAGATGCGGAAGTTGCGGCTTTCGGTGTTGAGTTTCATCACATCCCGCAGGAACTTTGCCATCACCTTAGTCGCTTCGCCAACATCCCTGCCTCGTTCGGTAACCTTGAAGGCATAGTTCTCAAAGTCGGGTATCCTCAAGTCGCGCAGCAGAAGACCGCCGTTGGCATGGGGGTTATCACCCATGCGTCGCTGTCCCTTGGGAGCCAATTGTGCTAGTTCTGGAATAAACTTGCCGTTCTCATCAAAAAGTTCTTGTGGGTTGTAACTCCTCAACCACTCTTCTAGGAGTTTCAGGTGCTCTGGCTTGCTTGTCAACTCGCCAAAAGGAACTTGGTGCGATCGCCAATAATTCTCCGTTTTCTCACCATCGACTTCCTTAGGTCCTGTCCAACCTTTGGGGCTTCTCAGGATAATCATTGGCCATTGCGGACGCTGGCTGAAGCCATTGGTACGGGCGTCTTCCTGAATTTCTTTAATTTCGTTCATGGCAGTCTCCAGAGTTGCTGCCATCAACTGGTGCATGGTTTCCGGGTCGGACCCTTCCACAAAGTAGGGCTTGTAACCGTAGCCTACAAATAAGCTTTCCAATTCCTTATGGCTGATCCGTGCTAGCACCGTCGGGTTGGCAATTTTGTAGCCGTTAAGGTGGAGGATCGGGAGAACTGCACCGTCATACGCGGGGTTGAGGAACTTGTTCGAGTGCCAGCTTGTGGCTAGAGGTCCGGTTTCCGCTTCGCCATCGCCGATTACACAAGCAACGATCAGGTCGGGGTTATCAAAGGCAGCACCGTAGGCGTGGAATAGGGAATATCCGAGTTCACCACCTTCGTGGATGGAACCAGGAAGTTCCGGGGTACAATGGCTGCCGACGCCACCTGGGAAAGAGAACTGTACGAAGAGTTTCTTTATACCCTCAGCATCTTGGGAGATGTTGGGATAATACTCACTGTAAGTGCCTTCTAAGTAAACGTTTGCAACGACACCGGGACCACCGTGACCAGGACCGGCAATGTAGATCATGTTCTGGTCATACTTTTTGATGATCCGGTTCAGGTGAACGTAGAGGAAGTTAAGACCAGGAGTTGTTCCCCAGTGACCCAAAAGTCTGGGTTTGATGTGTTCTATCTTCAGCGGTTCTTTCAGCAGTGCATTGTCGAGTAAATATATTTGTCCAACTGAAAGATAATTCGCTGCACGCCAATAGGCGTTCATATTCCGCAATTCTTCATCTGTTAAAGGCTTTGTCTGTGGAGGACTTGCTAGAGTCATATCGAACTCCTTTACAAAATAATTTCCACGAATTTTCACTAAGAGGATATCTCAAAAGTGCCGTTACAGCAGTTTTCAGATGAGTAGATCACAGTCGTAGGGGCGTTCACGCAGCGTATACTTTGGGCATACCGCCGTATGCCCTTACAAAGGGTGTGGTTCGTTCATGCGAAAACGGCTGTAAGGTCTCATTTTGTGATTTTGAGTGTAGCCAAGCAGAGTGAACGCGAGTGCGTGGGGGCTACTCGCTTAAAATCCCAATTTTTCGTTAATTTTGGCATGCTGAGTGCCAAAGGTACACGCTACACTATCGCTTTGTATGCCTATGGCTTGCGCCACGGCTATCGCCTCTACCGTGGGATCTCCTTTAGGAGGCACGGCACGCTTTGCGAACAGCATGACATTTTTGACTTCTCAGACAACCTTTAGGAAAGTTTAGTGATTTGCGGTATGAAGGTCATCTTACCCATGACACAGTATTTTCTGGCTAGGGCTTCATAAAGATAGCCAATGTATTAAATAAATCAGATCAACGGTTTTGCTAACCTCTTTGAGAGGTTAGCAAAATAAACAGATGTTTGTTTATTTTGTAACAAATATTTGATTTCAATGCGAAACTAAAAATAAATTTTTTCTTAAACCTAGTTTTTTGGATGGTATCCAATCTTAAATTGTCTGATATTTTTCTATGAAATCCATTTCCAAAACTTATGGCTTAAGCCACCTAAAACTGACTCTACAACGATTTCTGTGCATTTCAACAAGGTTTTACTTTTGATATGTAACGTTGAAATGCAAGATATGATATCTCTATTTTATAATCATACTTTTGGCAGAAGTTGATTCTTACAAGAAGAAGTATATAAGTGAAAAAAGTTAAGAAGATATTAAGAACAGAGAATTTATTTTTTAATCAAAAGCAACTGATCTGAGCGACATCCTTAAGATAAACAATTGTGTAGGAAAATTTTATGATGCTTTGCGTTTTTCTTCTGTCTTGTTGAAGCGGTTATGGGAATGAACGACTGGCTTGTGATAATTTCTTCTCTCCTAAATGCTGAAATGCTGAAATGCTGATAATCCAATATACATTGTGAAAAAATATTTTTGGCGTACCCAGTAGGGGATGCCATGAACCACTCCAACCCCTAGAAGGGGTTGGTTTCAGGCTAAACGCAGCAGATTTCTCTGCCACTGCGCCAACCTTTTAGACCTACTGTCTTATCTGGGTTGGTTTTTAGCCTTTGTCGCAGACACTCTCAAAGGGTCATCAAGACGACCTTGGACTTGGACGGGCCTTGTCACTTGAGCGTTTTTGGAACTCTGCCCATGCTGCACTGAGGATCGGTTCCGACCCCGGATACTGACGAAAAGCATCCTCCACAGACAGATAACCATCTTGATTAACAAACAACCCAAGGTATGCGCTGAAGAGGTCGCGGTGCATCACAATCCCAGTTTGGTCATAATGAATGCGTTCAGAAAGCTTTTTCTTGACGCGACTACCATCCAAGTGGGTTTGAGAACACGCGGTCTTTTGGGTTGAGTACTTATTTACCACGCCGCCAGCACTTTCAGCCTTGCGGAGTAGCTCTGATTGAAAAAAACCAGGCGACTTGGCGCTTATTGCTTTACCATAGCGCCTTTGCCATCCTTTAACGGATACGTCCTCCAAGTTAAGGTGTTTGCCGCCGTTCCTCAAAATATCGTTAGCTAAAGCACGATTTTGGCTCCGCGCATATGCAGTTTTGCGGCGTTCTAATTCACGTCGCTTGTGTAAGAGCCGACGATAATTTTTAGAATTATTCCAGTGTAGTTTTTTACCTCGTTTAATCTGACCTTTGCGTTTAACTTTGCGTCCCTTCTTCTTGCCTTTGAATACAATGTTGTTGGAGTTGAAATTGTCAGGATTGTTGATGCGTCGAGAGCGGTCTTGGCTGCGCTGGATTACTTTAATTTCTTTCTCGAAGGTAGGAACCTTGTCCGCAAATGGCTTTAGTCCCGCTTTTTGAAAGCTAAAGTAGGCAACATTAGAGATGTTAAGGTCAATACTGACTTTTGCATCTAAGGGCTGAGTATTTTCTCTACCTTGATAGGGGATACCTTCACAAACAATTTGAACAAACCAGCGCGTTTTACCATTAAGCTCCCGCCTAATTATACGAGCATACTTCCATTTAGAGTCCCAGCCATGTTTTTGACATGGATCATCCCAATCGATGATTAACGGGCATCTGAGCTTACCCCACACAAACATCTGCATCTTTTTATCAACGCGAATACCTGTGCCGATTTGCTTACCTTCCATTGAGGAGAAGGAACGGTTATTTTTGAAGCGCACCTTCAATGCTCGTCCCGTAAGAATTTTATTGACTGCATTGAATACACGAGTTGCAATCTTTTGGATGGACTGACTATCAAGTTTTTCCCATATCCACTTAGACCGTTTTGCAACCAGTGTTGCATAGTCCTGTAGTTCAAACTCAGTAAAACGGTACGCCTTCTTAACCGCTTCAAATGCTTTAGCCCGTTCTGGGTTTTTAGTCGGTTTACCTTTTTTGGTTATTGTTTTGGGTAGCTTTTTAGCGTCCGCCCATGCCGAAGACTGCCGCACCATCTCTATTCGGATCAACGCTTCGTTTTGAACCGTGTTTAACAGTCTCAATCCAGCGTTAAAAGAAGCGTCAAGTTCTTTTTGTGCTTTGGAATCAACAATCGCGGGATATTCAACTACGAATGTAGGACGAAGTCCGTGCCGTAGGCTTGGCGTGGTTTCTCTCGGCATGGTTTACTCACCTCCTGTGTTTATATATTTGACTTATAGACATATGATATCTACATTGTGTTTATATGTCAAATACATAGACACAAAAAATAAAAAAATGGGACAAGAATACAGACGCAAGAATACTTCCTGTACCTTAATCAACTATCACTTTATTTGGATTCCACGCAGACGCCGCAAAGTACTAGTGGGAGATGTGCGTGTCCGATGTGAAGAACTGATTAGAGACAAATGCAAACAATTGACTCTTGAGATCCTAGAACTGGCAATTGAGCCGGATCACATCCATTTATTTGTCAATTGTCCGCCAGACATCGCCCCTCACCAAATCATGTTTAATATCAAAGGGTATTCTTCCCGGTTCCTCAGAAAAGAATTCCCTCATTTGCTTAAGATGCCTTCTATGTGGACTCGCAGCTATTTTTGTAGTACTGCTGGAAACGTATCGAGTGAGACTATCAAAAAATACATCGCTGCTCAAGGAACAAGAGATTAACGGCAACTGAAGTTGCCTGCGGTTTCATCCCACCCCGCCTATGACATAGCATCTTGAAATTTTTTTGAATTTCAAGATGCTACTGGTGGGGTTTCACCTTTAACCCCTGTAAGTCCTGCGGACAGGCTGCGCCAACGCGCACCGTGTCCGTAAGGACAAGGGTAGATACGTAGATACGTTAATCATTTTGAATTTGCTAAGCAAACGGTGAGTTATAATTACGGACACAAACCCTGATCCTTGAACTATTTCGGCATATGTCCTTGGCTTGAAAATGAATGACCGTCAGTCTAACGAACCTAAATCCACTGCTAAGGAAGAAATAGTTGAGGAGCAGAAAACAAATAAAGAATTATTTCCTATCGTTGGAATTGGAGCTTCTGCTGGTGGATTGGCGGCATTCACAGAGTTGCTTAGGCATTTACCGACTGATACCGGCATGGGATTTGTGCTGATTCAGCATCTGAACCCCGAATACAAGAGCTTGTTGAGCGAGATTCTTGCCAAGGCAACGCAAATGCCAGTCATTGAAGTGCAGGATGGCATATCAGTGGAACCTAACCACGTCTACGTCATTCCGCCAAACGCCAAGATGACCATTACCCAAGGCAGGCTTAGACTCTCGCCCCGTGAGAAGACGCGTGGAATGTATATGCCAGTCGATGTTTTCTTTAGTTCATCGGCGGGGGAGCGGGGGAGCAAAGCGATTGGAATCGTTCTGTCGGGGTCGGATGGAGACGGTGCACAGGGACTAAGGGCAATCAAGGCGGCTGGCGGGATTACCTTTGCTCAGTGTGAAGCAACGGCAAAATTCACTAGCATGCCGAATACCGCTGCTGCTACGGGTCACGTAGACTTTATTCTGCCTCCTGCGGCGATCGCCGAGAAACTGGCTAATATCAGCCGCCATCCCTATGTCACCCAGCCGAACCCAGTAGAAACGGTTGAGGATCTCTCGGTCGGCGAAAATGCTCTGCATAACATCTTCAAGTTGCTGCGAACTGCCACGGGAATTGATTTTACCCATTACAAGCACACCACCCTCAAGCGGCGAATTGTGCGGCGGATGTTTCTGTACAGGTTGGAAAAACTCGAGGATTACGTTACGTATCTTCAGAACAACTCTGGGGAAGTGGAAGCTTTGTTCCAGGATTTATTGATCCATGTCACCAGTTTTTTCCGAGACAGTCATGCATTCCAAGCCTTAAAAAATCACGTATTTCCCAGCATAATGCAGAATAGATCGCTCGATGAGCCAATCCGCATCTGGGTGGCGGGGTGTTCAACAGGTGAGGAAGTTTACTCGATTGCCATCTGCTTACTGGAGTTTTTGGATGATCGGCAAAGTTCGCCCACAATCCAGATTTTTGGCACAGACATCAGCGATTTTGCCATTGAGAAAGCCCGAGCGGCTACATACATACCGAGCCTAGTAGAGGGGATTTCACCAGAACGTCTACGACGCTTTTTTGACAAAGTGGAGGGCGGATACCAGGTCAGCAAGTTTGTCCGCCAGATGTGTGTCTTTGCTAAGCAAAACCTGATCGGTGACCCACCTTTTTCCCATCTGGATCTCATTAGTTGTCGGAATGTACTGATTTATTTGGGACCCGTTTTGCAGAAGAAGGTGATACCGTTGTTCCATTACAGCCTCAAACCAACAGGCTTTCTTCTGCTGGGAACCTCCGAGAGTACGGGTGAGTACTCAGACCTGTTTACCTTAGTAGATAAAAAGCAGAAAATTTATTCCCGAAAGTTGACACCGACTCGACTAAATTTTGACTTCTTTACCAGCAATTATTCTCCACAGCTCGTGAAAGATGAGGCTAGGGACTCGGATGCTGGGGAAGGTCTTGATTTACAGAAAGAAGCTGACCGGATTGTCTGGAATAAATATGCCCCGCCTGGTGTGATTATCAACAGCGATCTGGAAATTGTACAATTTCGGGGAGAAACCAGTCCCTACGTTGCACCAGCACCCGGAAAGCCAAGTTTCAATTTGCTCAAAATGGCTCAAGCAAGCTTGCGCTTAGATCTGCGTACAGCGATCCTCCAGGCGAAACGCTTAGATGTCCCGGTGAGAAAGGAAGGCATCCAACTCACAACTAAAGAGCAATTGAGGGAAGTCAATTTTGAGGTTATTCCTTTCCAGGTTCCCCCTTCACAAGAACGCTACTTTTTAGTTTTGTTTGAGGACGTTCAAGTGTCAGGTCTTGCTCAGTCACTTGATGATGAGCGGAGGGTGAAGCCTAGAAGGGGGAAACAGACAGCGACGGAGCAGGAACTTATGCAGCTAAAACAAGAACTTGCTGCCACGAAACAGGAGCTTGGTGCAACTAAAGAGTATCTGCAATCGATTATTCAGGATCAGGAAGCAACTAACCAAGAACTCATGACCGCCAATGAGGAGGTCCTGTCGAGCAACGAAGAGTTACAAAGCACAAATGAGGAACTAGAAACCGCCAAAGAAGAGATTCAATCGACTAATGAAGAACTGAGCACAACTAACGAGGAATTGCACAGTCGGATTCAAGAATTAAACAAAGTCAACAGCGATCTGCGCAATCTACTTAGCAGTGTCAATATTCCCATTGTAATATTAGCAAACGATCTAAGCATCCGACGTTTCACCCCGATGGCGGAGAAAATCTTCAACCTGATCCCGACTGATGTGGGGCGACCGATGAATCATATTAAGCCCAATATTAACGTTCCTAACTTAGATCAAATGATCTTAGAGGTGATTGACACCCTGGTCATTAAACAACAAGAAGTTCAAGACATTGAGGGTCATTGGTATGACCTACGGATACGTCCTTACAAAAACCTGGACAATCAGATTGATGGCGCGGTGATCGTGTTGGTCGATATTGACGCCCTCAAACGCAGCACCGAGGAGCTTAAAGAATCCCGTGATTACGCCGAAGCGATCGTCGAGACAATACAGCAACCTCTCATAGTGCTTGATACGAACTTGAGAGTAATGACAGCGAATCAGTGTTTCTATGAGAGTTTCCTGGTTTCCAAAGTTGAAACAGAGCATAACAGTATCTTCGCTCTTGGAAATGGTCAGTGGAACATTCCCCAGCTGCGATCGCTCTTAGAAGAACTTCTCCCTCAAAACAACCAGATCGATAATTTTGAGGTTGAGCATACATTTGAGAACATCGGACGCAAAACAATGCTGGTTAATGCCTGTAAAGTCCTGCGAGCAAACAATCATGAAATGATACTCCTCGCCATAAGTGACATCACTGAGCGTAAGCTGTTTGAGTCACAACGTAACCAGCTACTGATTAATGAGCAGTCGGCTCGCGCTGCAGCCGAGGCAGCCAACCGTACTAAGGATGAGTTCTTATCAATCGTCTCTCACGAACTACGGAACCCTCTGAGCGCCATACTAAGCTGGGCTAGGCTGCTGCGTAAGCACTCTTTTGACGCCGAACAGACTGCTAATGCGCTGCAGATAATTGAGGCTAGCGGCAAGTCGCTAGCTACGCTGGTTGAAGATATCCTAGACATATCACGCATTACGACAGGCAAGCTCCATATTAATGTCAGTTTGATTGCTCTCGCACCTGTAATTGAGGCAGCCATCCATGTTGCACGTCTATCAGCTGAGGCTAAAAACATTCAAATAGAAACCGTGCTTGAATCGCCGCCTGACACCCTATGGGTGTCAGGCGATCCGGAGCGTTTACAGCAGGTGTTCTGGAATCTGCTTTCTAATTCCATCAAGTTCACCCCAGTCGGGGGACGAGTGACAGTCAAGCTTGAGCATATTGGCTCATTTGCCCAGATTCAAGTCACTGACACAGGTGAGGGCATCAGCGCCGACTTTCTACCCCATGTCTTTGAGCGCTTCCGTCAAGCAGATAGCAGCACTACTCGGTCGCATGGTGGACTCGGACTCGGACTCTCAATTGTGTCTCATTTGGTAGAGCAACACGGTGGCACGATCCAAGCAGAAAGTCCGGGTGAGGGGCAAGGGACAACAATGACAGTGAGGCTACTATTAGCTCCTTATCACACACAGAGTTCTGTGTCAAGTAATTTATTGCAGGTATCGAGGGCAGGGCAAGAAGTGCCATTGGATACCACGCCAACGCTCTTAGGCGTGCGGGTACTTATGGTTGATGACGAGGCGGGTATATTAGAGTTAGTGAGGACAATTCTTGAACAGTACGCAGCGCAAGTGACGGCGGTTACCTCAGCAAAAGAGGCGATCGCCCTTCTAAGAGCAAATCCTGGTGAGTACGATGTTCTGTTGTCAGACATTGGGATGCCGGATGAAGACGGCTATGCGCTGATCCGTCAGGTGAGGGCGCTTGATGGCGACTTAGGGGGAATTCCGGCGATCGCCTTATCGGCATATGTCAGGCAAGAAGAGCAAAGCCAGTCTCTTGCTGCAGGTTTTCAAAGGCATCTTGTTAAACCAGTTGAACCAGCTCAATTAGCATCAATGATTGCGGAACTTGCTGAGCTAAATCGGATGGAAAGCCTTTGATGTGCGTGTGTGTTCCAGCCGATTCAGTACACGAGCAATTAATTCTGGTGCCAAAATTGGCTTACTCACATAGTCATCTGCACCCGCAGCAAACACCCGATTCACAGTTTCCGCATCAGAGTCAACGGATAGAAACAGCACGGGTAACTCACTCCAGCGTGGATCGTTTCGCACCACCTCGCACAGTTCAATGCCACTTAACTCCGGCATTTCCATATCTAGAATCAGCAAGTCGGGGTTAGACACCTCCAAAATCGTCCAAAACTGCTGGGGGTTATCCAGCAGAGTGAGCTTGAATCCCCAAGGCTCTAGTAAAGTGCGCAGAATCTGCAACAATTGGGGGTCATCGTCCACAATCAGAATTTTTGCCTCAACGATGTCAAATCGCTTCTTCTCAACTGGTGGCTCGATTGCGGCTGGTTGTTCCAGTTCTTGCCGCAACGCTACAACAAGTTGAGAGAGACGTTCAACTTGAGCTTGAGTCTGTTTGATTCCAGCCCGAAAAATTTGTTCAATCTCACGGCACAGATGCGAGGCTTCCGCAAAACCAAAGCTTGCGAGCGATCCAATCAGCAAGTGGGCTTCTTGCTGCGCCTGTTGCCCCAGTTCTTCAGTGAGCGTACCCGCAACCAGGGTCGTAATAGCTTGTTCTAAGACCGTAACGTGAGCGCTGTACTTGGGTTGAAATCGCGCCCAAATGGCAGCCACTGCCGACGAGATTTTTGGCTGAGGTTCATCTACTACAGTTTGGGAGTGAACCGTTGCCGCTGCCTGATTCTTAAGTTCATCTTCCCCTAATTTGAACCGATACCCTAGTCCGTAAACTGTCTCAATCAATCCATCCGCCCCAGCTTTCTTAAGTTTCTGCCGTAAAGCCTTGATGTGTGCTCTGACAGTATTCTCTAAACGGATTTCTTCAGATGACCAGAGATAATCGAGCAGGTGTGTTTGGCTAAATATCCGGTGGCTATTACGCAAAAGCAGCTCTAGTATAGCATATTCCTTAGCAGTCAAATGCAAAAGTTGTCCATTGCAAGCCACTCTACAGCTACTGGACTCAAGCGTGATATTTCCCGCCTGTATCACTGAGGAGAGAACTGGAGTTCCTCGACGTATCAAAGCACGTATGCGAGCCAATAACTCATTGGTGTCAAAAGGCTTGACAACATAATCATCAGCTCCTGCATCTAATCCAATGACTTTGCTCGTGCTACTGTCCAAAGCTGTCAAAAGCAAAATTGGGGTGCTATTTCCGCGATCGCGTAGCTGTCTGCAAAACTTTAGACCATCCAGCTTTGGCAACATGATATCTAATAAAACCAAGTCATAAGTAAACGCTTCGACTAGGGACAGTCCACTCTGACCATCCATCGCCAAATCGACTACATAATGCTGACTTATCAGAGTATTCTTCAAGATTTCAGCACTCCCTTCATCATCCTCTACTAGCAGAATTTTCATTGATAACTATTGATCCTTGCTAGATTCACGCCACCTTTTTTAAACATCCCTCCCTAGGAATATTTTTGCTCTAACTTAATAGGCAAATCTGTTACATGACTCGCAGTTTGATTGCAGTTGACTTGAGAAAGAGCACCACTTTTTTAACAGTTACCAGTTACCAGTTATCAGTTATCAGTTATCAGTTATCAGTTTCATCGTTGGGTTTAAGTCCCCCACCAAGAGCGTGGAAAGCGTTGGTGGCGGGTTTAAATCCCCCACCAGCCCGAGAAAGCGTCACTGGTCACTGTTCACTGTTCACTTTTTTAAACACCTTCTTATATTATCTACCGACTCATTCACAAAATCTTCACTTACTTTTTTTATATTTAACTAAGAACTCAGGAGCCAGAATTCAGGACAAGTGTATTCTGTACGAGTGGGTGATGAGCCATTAGTTTAAAACCTCGTCCCGCAAGTGGTGCGAAAAAAATGTTAAAAAATTCTTCTCAAATCTCCATGCTCAGATCTTGCACCTATTTATAGGAACCGAGCCTATGTAAAAAACGGTGCGATAAAGTTACATTACTTTTTTGGACTTTTTTCGCTAAATAAAGGGCTTTGGGTTTGGTACTGAGTGATAAAATTACATAAACTTTTTTTGTTGCAAGATGTCAGCATGCTCTTGTGGGTGGAGTATTCTAAGTTCTACATTGTGACTCATTTTTCCAGTTATACAGGGCTATTTCCTGAGTGAGCCAAGAGCTTTTACTGTAAACAAGATTGAAAGTTTTAAGCATAGTCAAGTAACTAGAAGTGAGAGAGTCAATATGTCTTACCAAATATCCAATCTAGAGAGTGATCTTCAAGCATGGAGAGGTATTGACGCCGAGAAAATGCAGGAACTTCAGGAGAAAGTAGAGTTTTTACTCGAACTCATAGAGAGCTATAAGCTAGAGATGTGTTACAAGCATTACGAACTGCAAGAGATAAAGCAAGAGTTGAGTTATACAAATCAAGAATTATGCGCTGCACTCAATCCCAAGCTAACTATTAATGAGGCAATGGTATTAGCTAAAAAGTTGTTGGCAAGCGATAAACCTACCGAGCATGTTCTAGTTGAATTACTCACCGCTATCTATAGGTCTTGGTGAGTAGCAATAGGCAAACTTTTTCAAGCGCTAGAATGCGATTCCAGTCATTGTAATCACTAACTAAAAGGTTAAAATTAATATGCAAAATACTTTTCGCGACTCGCATCCTAAAAATTACCAAATACCACCAAGTCATTCTTCATTTCCTGTCCTTGATGGCTTGCGTGTAGTTGTGGTAGATGACGATGCAAATAACTTGAATTTGCTGGAGATCATTTTTGAACAGTACCAAGCTCAAGTCAAGACGGCAGGTTCAGTGGATGAAGCTATTGAAGTGATAGAAGAGTGGAAACCAGACGTTCTAATCAGCGATATCAATATGCCAAATAAGGATGGCTATTCGCTAATTCGCTCTATCAGAATCAAAGAAGCAGAGGTTGGTGGGTTTCTTCCCGCCGTTGCTGTTACAGGTTGTGTGCTTCCAGAAAATCGTAGCCTAGCTTTTAATTCCGGGTTTCAGATGTTTATTCTTAAGCCATTTCACTCTTATGAGCTAGTTACAGTTGTGGCAAAACTTACTGGAAGAACTGTTGAAAGCCCTATCCAGTAATCCACACCATCGCCGATCTATTCAGTGCACCAAGTTGCAAAAGGTCTAATGTTCCTGTGAGTACTAAATTTCCAACAACCCAAGCGGTGGCGTAATTTCAATGCGATCAGCTTGTAAGTCTACTACTGGCGCTATGGCTTTCACAAATGGAATCAAAACTTTTTTTGGTTTTTTGTCACTAGCAAATGACTGGTGCATCTCGACTTCTAACAAATCATGACCTGCCGGGATGACATCTACCACTGTACCAACAAGTTCGCCAGATTCTTGCATGAAAACTTGCAAGCCAATCAAATCTACGACGTGATATTCATCTTCTCCCAATTGAGGGCGATCGCTCTCTGGAACCAACAACTTACAACCGCGCAACTCCTCTACTTGCTCACGATTTTCCACTCCAGCAAGTTTGATGATGCATAAGTTTTTTCCTTCAACGTAACGTCCTGATAGCAATTCTATCGGTTGCGGTTCCGTCTCGCCCGGACGCAACAACCACCGTTTTCCAGGCACCTCAAAGCGTTCGGGGAAGTCCGTGTCAGGATACACCCGCAACTCCCCGCGCAACCCTTGAGGTGCAACAATAGTACCAATTTGCAGCCACCCTTCAGGAGTGGGCAGTGGGGAGGATGAGGGGGATGAGGAGCCAGCGCCCCTTCGGGGTATCTCCTGCGGAGACGCTACGCGAGCGCCAGTCGCCTGCGGAGGGAAACCCTCCTGCAGCGCTGGCTCACCGTGCGGGGGTTCCCCCCGTTGAGGCGACTGGCGTGGGGATATTGCTCCCTTATCTCCCTTATCTGTTTTATTTTCCTTATCTCCCCTTGTCCCCTTATTCCTCATCTTTCCCTCTGCGTAACCTGCGTACTCTGCGGTTTTTTTAAGCACTTACAGCCGAAACCTGATAAAGCTGTTGTACGACTTTTGCCAGACGCTGCATACCCGTAGCAATTTCCTCATCACTTCCGGTGAGGCTAATACGGACGCACTCCTGCTTGTGTTTCCACTCTTCCTCCAAACCTGGGAAGAAAGTACTACCAGGCACAACTATGACACCCACCCGCTTGAGTTCTTGGTAAAACTCCCAGTCAGTTATTGGCAGATCCGGCAACCACAACCAAGCAAAGATTGCCCCTTCACCGCGATGGAGGAACCAAGGTAAATCCTTGGGCATCGCCTCGTTTAAGGTGCTTTCCAAAACAGTAAACTTATTCTGGTAAAACGGGCGGATGACAGAAGTAGAAATGTCCGCCAGCCCACCAGAGGTAATAGCACGCGCTGCTATGGCTTGTCCGTAGCGTGATGCGTGGAGACAGGCATTTGTTTGGAAAGACTCTAGAACTTCAATCACCTGTTCATCCCCAATAGCAATCCCAATGCGTTCTCCTGGCAACCCAGCTTTCGATAAACTCATGCAATGCATGATGTTATTACCGAAGATTGGCGTCATTTGGGTAAAGTTTAACGCGGGGAAGGGAGGACCATATGCCGAGTCAATAAACACCGGCACATCGTAAGGTGCAGCAAGGGCAGCAATTTTTTTCACCTCATCATCTGTGAGGACATTACCAGTGGGGTTGCAGGGACGAGAGAAGATGACGCAACCGGTTTTTTCTGTAATCGACAGTTTGCTGAAGTCGGGGCGATATTTAAATTTGTGTGCGGCGGCGTCGATATCCAGAGTAGGTTTATAGGCAATCAAGGCTTCTGGCACTAAAGTGACACCACCGTAACCTGTGTAGTCAGGACTGAGGGGCAGAACGATTTGCTTGAGTTCACCGCTGGTGGTGTACCCGCCAAAAGCATTAGCAGCGTAGAAATAGAGACTTTGACTCCCTGGGGTCACAAGGATGTTGCGTTCGCTCAAACTTAACCCAAATCGCCGATTAAAATCCTCCACAACTGCTTCAACGAGTGGTGCATAGCCCTGACTTGACCCGTAGCGACAAACGACTTCACCATAATCTGGGCTAGCCAGCAACTGTGCGGTGCAATCGCGCCATAATTGTTCTACTTCCGGCAAAATTAACGGATTGCCAGCACTCAAATTAATGAATTGCTGCCCCGCACCAGCTCGTAAAGTTTCGATAATGTCCTTCATAATGGCTCTAACGCCGGTCAGCTTGGACATATGAGCGCCGAATTGAGTCAGGGCAGGGTTCATAGGCTATTAAAATACAGGTGTAATCTAGTGGTGGACAAATTATTTAGTAGTTGCTGCTGACATGCTGTTGCCAAAAGAGCTGCTACTGCTTTTATCCAATGTAACTAGAGAATGTCATTATCGTACAGCAACACTATAATTTATAGCGCTTCTTACTCGTAGAAAAAAGATACAGATTTAAGTAAAACGAATAGTACGGCTGCTCATTTGCTCAATACCCACTCAGAAAATTACGGTTATACTTGATTTATAGGTATAAAAAATGCGAATTATTGGCAATAAATTCTTGAAACTGTGACGTTCTCCCCATCCTGTCTTACGACTGAGGATGGGGCTTCTCCAGGTCGCCCCAAAGAAATTTCCTGCTTCATTGGTCGCATCTAGATAAACACACTCGCGTATGATTATCCCCGAGAACGATACCTCCACAGGCAGTTTAGAGATTCCTGGCCCCACGGAATCTTTGTACAAGGAACCAAAGTTCTGTACAACCAACCAAACTGGTTTTACGCATTGATGGTTTCATGCACGAAGCAATTCTTCTCAATGCAACCCCATACCAATTGTCATGGTTCTGTACCGTCCCCAACGTATGCCCTTCGGGCACGCTACGCGAACGCACTGTTCACCTAGCACAGCTAGTCCGTTTGTGTCGAGTTGGTCAGTGGTTAGCTGATACCATAATTGTAGCACAACGAGGCTACGATTATGGCAAGAGACAAGATATTTCGAGTTCGACTAACCCAGCAAGAATGGGACAAATTGGAGAACGCTGCTCAAAGAAAAGGAATTTCGTCAGCCGAATTGATAAGAGACTACATCAAGCGACTATCGACCCCAGAGATTGGCAATTCTTCAACCATCCCACTCCCTCTCAATCCGAAGGATTGAATCAGTCGGGGATGTCTTGATCATTGCCCGCTCCCTATCCCCACCTTATGAGTACATTGAAGGTGGGGACTTCCGCGATACCGTTAAAAAAATTTGCTGAACCGCTCCTGGCTCTAAACTCAAATTAGCCCGTTTACTGAACTTAAAGAGGAAGGCGCAAGAGTGGAAGTTAAAGCAGCAGTGGCTTATGAGTCTGGTAAGCCGTTAACTATTGAAACAGTTCAACTAGAGGGACCCCGTGCTGGGGAAGTGATGGTGGAGATCAAAGCAAGCGGAGTTTGCCATACCGATGCTTATACTCTTTCTGGTGCTGATCCCGAAGGTTTATTCCCAGCAATTTTGGGACATGAAGGCGCTGGCGTTGTTGTGGAGGTAGGGGAAGGCGTTACGAGTGTCAAGCCAGGGGATCATGTTATTCCTCTATACACGCCAGAATGCCGCCAGTGCGAATATTGTCTTAGCTTTAAAACCAATCTTTGTCAAGCAATTCGCGCCACTCAAGGGCGTGGTGTCATGCCCGATGGCAGCAGCCGCTTTTTTATTGATGGGGAAATGATTCACCATTACATGGGGACATCCACCTTTTCAAACTATACGGTGCTGCCGGAAATTGCCGTGGCAAAAATTCGCGAAGATGCGCCGTTTGATAAAGTTTGTTACATTGGCTGCGGTGTGACAACGGGAATTGGTGCAGTCATCAATACGGCAAAAGTGGAACCGGGAGCTAATGTGGTGGTTTTCGGTTTGGGCGGTATTGGTTTAAATGTCATCCAAGGGGCGCGGATGGTGGGAGCTAATATGATTGTGGGGGTAGATCTCAATCCCAACAAGAAAGCTTTGGCAGAAAAGTTTGGCATGACTCACTTCGTCAACCCCAAGGAAGTTGAAGGAGATTTGGTTGCCTACCTGGTAGATTTAACCAAAGGCGGTGCTGATTACAGCTTTGAATGCATTGGTAATGTGAATATCATGCGCCAAGCCTTGGAATGTTGTCACAAAGGTTGGGGCGTCAGTGTGATTATCGGCGTCGCTGGTGCTGGCGAGGAGATTCGTACCCGTCCTTTTCAACTTGTGACTGGGCGTGTTTGGAAAGGTTCGGCGTTTGGTGGGGCAAGAGGACGTACCGATGTGCCGAAAATTGTTGATTGGTATATGCAGGGCAAAATCAACATTGACGATTTAATTACTCATGTAATGCCGATTGAGAAAATCAACGATGCTTTTGATTTGATGCACAAAGGAGAGTCAATTCGGAGTGTGGTGACGTTTGATTAGTTAAGGAACTCTTGCGTGCGTTGCGCGGGCAATGCCAGACTTGTTCAAAGCAGCGTCTTTGGAGGACATAGCAACTGCCGTGCTGATAAACACAGATACAGCAGCAATTGAGAACTCACAAGTAAAAAGGGCTTTCTGTCTGGCTTTTAGATAAAGCGCGTTGTACTTTATGCACGAACAATGTGCTGTAAATTATCTGTGCGCATTTCTTGTTTATCTGTGGTTTCATATTCAAAAAATTGATTTTTGCAAGAGGGTCGATCAATGCTTTTATCCATCAAAACCAAGTTAAAACTAACAGCCTCCCAGAAGGAACTCATGGCTAAACACGCTGGAATAGCCCGATTTACCTATAATTGGGGTTTGGCGGCTTGGAATGACTTGTACAAAGATGGATTTAAGCCTAACAAATACTTACTCAAGAAGTTTTTTAACAACCACGTCAAGCCTGAACTGCCGTGGATTAAAGAGAAGGGCGTTTGTCAGAAGATTACCCAATACGCTTTTGACCATTTAGGCACAGCTTTTGAGAACTTCTTCAAAAAGCGCGGTGAACGTCCTACCTTCAAAAAGAAAGCTAAACACGATTCCTTTACTATTGATGCCAGTGGGAAGCCCATACCTGTAGGTGGAACAAGTGTTAAACTCCCTACGATTGGATCGCTGAAGACCTACGAAGGTTTACCCCACACCACAACTACAAAAATCACCATCTCTAGAACTGCTGATGATTGGTTTATAGCTTTTGCCTATGAGGTAGATTGTCAGCCGTCCGTTAAGTTTGTGGATGTTGTAGGGGTGGATTTAGGAATCAAAAGTCTTGCTACTCTCTCCACTGGGGAAATGTTCGAGAACCCGAAAACCTACAAAAAGCAGCTACGCAAGCTGAGAAGATTGTCAAAAGCCCATAGCCGCAAGGTTAACGGAAGCAAAAATAAACACAAATCAAAGATTAAATTAGCCAAACATCACGCCAAGGTAGCCAACATCCGCAAAGATACGCTCCACAAGATCACTAACTACTTATGCAAAAAGCACGCGATTATAGTTGTTGAGGATCTAAACGTATCGGGAATGATCAAGAATGACAAGTTGGCGCAAGCGATAGCTGACTGTGGTTTTCATGAGTTCCGGCGGCAACTGGAATACAAGTGTGAGAAGTTCGGCAGTAAATTGATTGTTGCGGATCAATGGTACCCATCTAGCAAGACGTGTAGTTGTTGCGGGTACAAGAAGGATAAATTGTTCCTATCCGAGCGGACGTTTATCTGTGAACGTTGCAATAGTGTCTTCGATAGGGATTTAAACGCTGCAATTAATTTATCGCGTCTGGCTAAGGCGTGAAAGCTTGTTGAGGGATAACCGCTCCCATGCTCCCTATGAAACAAGAAATAAAGTCTACGATTGTCTAGGTTTTATAGAGCAGATTTAATGACTCATGACTCATCTCAACCTCATTTCAGAATACAAATCCTTTGATGGCAAACTCGGCTTTTACTCTCATCCCTCCTCTACCTGCAACGGGGAAATGCGATTTGCCGTTTACCAACCACCGCAAGCCACTCAGAAACCTGTGCCAGTTCTCTATTTCCTTTCCGGTTTGACTTGCACTGAAGAAACTTTTATGGTTAAAAGCGGAGCACAACAATACGCGGCAAAATACGGCTTGATGCTCGTAGCACCGGATACTAGCCCCCGCAATACTGGTATACGTGGTGAGGATGACGACTGGGACTTTGGCACTGGTGCTGGTTTTTATGTGGATGCGACTGTTGAACCTTGGGCATCACACTACCGAATGTATAGCTATGTCGTCCACGAGTTGCCTGGTTTGATTGCTCAGCATTTCCCCGTACAACCGGAGCAACAAGGCATTTTCGGTCATTCAATGGGGGGACACGGTGCTATTGTATGCGCTATACGAAACCCCCAGCAATACAAATCAGTCTCAGCTTTTGCACCCATCGCCGCACCAATACGCTGTCCTTGGGGTGAAAAGGCGTTTAGCCGCTACCTTGGTGAGGAGAAAGAAAGTTGGCGTGAGTACGATGCCAGTGAATTGGTCAGGCAGTTAGGATACCACAGTTCCATTCTGATCGACCAAGGTACTGCTGATAAATTTCTCAAAGAGCAGTTGCTACCGCAGGTGTTTGAGCAAGCTTGTGTAGCAGTGAATCAGCCGCTCAACTTGCGTTATCAGGAAGGCTACGACCACAGTTATTATTTCATCGCCAGTTTTATCGAGGATCACATCCGCCACCATGCGAATTCACTAGGAGCAAACTAATTCGTCAACCCCTTCTCCTATCGGAGAGGCTGCGCGTATGCCTAGCGGCACGCTTTGCGCTTATGCTTAATTCAAAATTATAAATTCATAAGGTATGGCATTAAGAACCCCATGAAGTGCGTGTATTAAGGCGGCTAGGTTGCAGTAGGATTTAGCTTAAAAGAAAAGTAGATGCACGTAGAGCTTGATACCAAGTTGCATTTTACTATGTTATTCGGACCAATTCGTCAAATTTCTGTCGCTGTAGTTCAATCTGATTTAATATTTCCTGTGCTGTGGTTTCACACCATTTTTTCGCGCATTCTACATCGAAATGTTCACTTTCTAATTCCTGACGCTGCCATCCAAAATCTAAATTTCGGTCAAACAAGTGTATGAATGCCCGAATTGTTTCAATTTTTTCAAAGACTAAAACGTAGCCAAATAAATAGCGACGAGTGCGATCGTCAGAGAAAAACGAGCATTTCCAAGTACCTAGGTAAGGACTACTATTCTGCTCTCGCCTTGGCAACACCCACTTCCATTGACGAATTTCTAATTGTTCAAGGTTGTCTTTTTCAAAGCCAGCACCTCCAGAATAATTATCAATAGGGCGGTACCCTATTTTCATCTCTTCAAGGCTTTTGCACAACATAAAGTCTCAACTTAACTTTCCCCCAGATATTTTCTAATGTAAAATGGTGGAATTTTGTGTTTTTTTTGTAAATTTAATAACGAAATTGCTACCAAAAGTTTATCTAAATTTCCTACCAACAATAAAATTAATTCTTGAATCATACACAGATAATATTATGTCTCTAAAGTTTATAAACTCTTTATAAATCTGAAAGAAAACATCTAAGGGTGAAAGCTTCATTTTTTTCGCCTACTCTAGGACAAATAGCATCCTAAAAGTGAGAGTCCTTTTAAAAGCAAGAGACAAAAGCTACCAGAACTTATTCAAGACTGAGAGCAGGAAATTCAGAACAATCTCGAAACAGAGGACTTGATACTAAAGTCGTCCCTGAACAAGCAAACATAATTAAATCTAAAATGGGAGCGACTTTAGGAATTGATATTAAAGGAATCGAAAAGCCATTGTAAAGTTTCTCTGGCAGTACTTTTATGTAAGATTTGAGGTTGCATATAATAGCTCTTCATCCTAGTTGCGATCGCAACTTATCTTCAGAAATATTCACAGTAGTACTGTTTGTTATGGTACATGTCGATGACTTGACGCTACTTGAGCTAGGAGTTGAAGTCTGGAACAAAAGGAGGGAGAGCAACCCAGACTTTAAGCCTGACCTAAGCTATGTAGAATTGTCTGCGATTTTAGACGATGTGAATCTCAGTCATGCGAACCTCAAGTGTGCAAAAATTTACTTTGCGGAACTGCGAAACGCAAATCTTAGCGATGCAGACTTGAGAGGAGCAGATTTTACTATGGTAGATATGAGTGGAGCAGACCTCACTCATGCAGACCTTAGTGATGGACTATTTTTAGGTTCAGTCGAGTTTAATGGAGCCAACTTGAGTGGAGTGAACCTCACAAGGGCAGACTTAGGTATATGCGTTATAAATCACGGTCTTTTTTTTCGGGCTAGTCTCAGTGGAGTGAACCTCAGCCATGCAAATCTGAGTCAGGCTAGTCTAAGATTTGCCGATCTCAACAGAGCAAATCTCTGTGGCGCTAACCTCTGTGGAGCAGATCTTTGTGCAGCAGATTTGAGGGGAGCCAACCTCTTTGGCGCAGATCTCAGCAAGGCAGATTTGAGAGGGGCAGATTTCAGCGATGCTAATCTCACATATGCAAACCTGAGCGGAGCGAACTTGGTGGGATCGCCAAATTTTGGAAAACTGGGAATGTATGACCTTAGTTATCTGAATGACAGAAGGGTCAACTTGAGCAATGCCAACCTCAATGGTACTAATTTGAGTAAGGTAGACTTAACAGATGCTAATCTGACTCGTGCAAAAATGCTAGATAGTATTCATGACTAAGCATCTAGCACAATTCGTCAGCTATGCTGAGGGCAGAAGGTAAGAATGCTTGTACAGTAAGCTTTTTGACAAAAAAGCTTTGGCGGAACGTTTGTCAGCGTTTATAGCTGAGTGGAATACCACAGCACACCCTTTCCGTTGGAGTGAAAAGTCTACTGCGAAAGTTCTTTCAAAGTGCCAAATACAAGACCCCGGTGATACCGCTCAAACGCAACTGGTTACTGCGGCATCATTTCCGTACCCTTTTTATGGTGGGCTGTACTTAGTTGGGTGAAGTCTACCCACCCAGTTGGGTGATGCCTTGTCAAAACTATCAAACTAATATATATACGAATACGATGCTGGGTTTCATAACTCAATCTAGTCTACGAGGTGACTTGATTGCACTAAAAGGAAAGTGGTGATGAAAAAAGTAGCGGTGTTTGGCAATACTGGAGGCGGTAAATCAACTCTAAGCAAGAGATTATCCGAAATCACTGGTTTGCCACTTCACGTTTTGGATAAGATTCAATATCAATCAGGGGGCAGTGAGGTTCCACATGAAGACTATAAGCGCGCCCATCAGCAAATTTTAGTTACTGACCGATGGATTATTGACGGGTTCGGTTGCATGGAAACCCTATGGCTACGACTGGACGAGGCGGATAGTCTGGTTTTTGTCGATCTACCGCTATATATACATTTCTGGTGGGTAACTAAACGACTAATCACAGGTTTCTTTAAACCGCCAGAAGGTTGGCCGTCCAAGAGTCCAATATTGAGGAGTTCGCTTACTAGCTACCGCGTGCTTTGGTTATGTCACAAATATTTGACCCCAAAATATCGTGAGTATATCGAGCAGGCTCAAAGCATCAAAAGTGTTTATCACATTCGTGATACTAAACAGATTTTGCAATTTTTTGAATTAATTGAAAATCAGACTAACTTTAAAGATGGTGCATCAGCCTAAGGTTTCCAATCACCCGCAAGAGACAACATTCATAACGCTCAGGATATAACCTTTCGACGGTCGGCGTGCATTGGGATTGTTATGCAGCGATGGCACCAAGTGCCCGCCCAAGGGGCGATCGCCTCTGGCACTGGGCTCTGCGCCATCGCCCCTCCGTCAGCCCTCGCTCACCCTGTAGTTAGCCCTCAAGTATCAAATTATTTGCAGCTATAAGCTTGGTAGCCAGCCCCCTCTGTTGTCGGTAGCTATGCATCCGGAACGCGACGGTCACAACATTGAGTGCTGTCTTCATATCACCCAACTAGGTGAGCTTACAGGATGAAGACAACTCTCTCCTCACTCCCCTATATTGAATCTGATTCACTTCGGAGGTTAGCTTGTGTTTAAGCAACACTTTCTACGCCTGGATGGGTTTACCAAAGCAGAACGGATTCAGATGACTGCTCATGTGAGTGAGGCGATTAACCAAGCAGGAGCTTGGATTACTGACTTTCACCTGTACTCGAACATCTTAACGTGCATCAACTTTGAGGTGCCGAGCGCCAACTTGGACAAACTCGCTGTATCTCTGCAAGAGACAGGTCTGCATTTGAGCCAAGAGAGCCTGGAGCAACTCATGCCTGCTAATGGCTCGACGCTGAAAGAGAAAGAGCTACTAGGGACATTACAAATTACATTTGTACACAACGAACCCGACTTGCTCCGAGAGGTGCCTGCTGTTCCGGGATAAGAGCCAGCGCGATTGGCTTTGCCACTGCCCCGAATCGCAATCGCATTCATCGGTAGCCATCTTTTGGTCGCCAGCCTTCGCCAGCTGTGATCCGTGGCCACCCCTTCAAGGTCATCCTGGAAGCAGGGTGGTTTCATACAGCCGTAGAAAAATGACAATACTTCTGGAAGGCGATTGCCCAAAGGGCAGTGCGCAGAGCGCAATCGCAAATTGACAAGCCAGAAGTATGAATAATCTGCTCGAACAG